>Ga0131853_10004882_pt1 | contig 24107 bp, 24 predicted proteins | sample TergutLab28metaG_FD_92764 | JGI IMG/M metagenome (GOLD analysis project Ga0131853, IMG submission 92764) | Labiotermes labralis P1 segment gut microbial communities from Petit-Saut dam, French Guiana - Lab288 P1 (version 2) (version 2) | ecosystem: Host-associated > Arthropoda: Insects >...
GGATGCCCTTGATTTCGCGGAACTGGCGGCGTACTTCTTCTACCATGCTCTGCGCAGCGCGTCCCACGGCATTCATGGTCAAACCGCAGAACACAAACACCAACATCGAGCCAATGAAAACGCCAATAAGCACTTTGGGATTCATCAGATGGATTTGATAGTAATTCATCATGTCGACGATGTTTATATCCTGTATTTGTTTTCCTGTGGACGTAATGACGGCGGCGACTCTTGCGCTCTCCTCGCCAATGTGGTACATCGCTATTTTTATTTCCTCGATATAGGCGGCCAACAGCGCCATGCCGGTCAATGCAGCCGAGCCAATGGCAAATCCCTTTCCGGTTGCGGCGGTCGTATTTCCAAGAGCGTCCAAAGCGTCGGTACGCTTACGTACTTCGGGCCCCAAGCCTGCCATTTCGGCGTTGCCGCCCGCGTTGTCGGCAATGGGTCCAAAGGCGTCTGTCGCCAGCGTGAAGCCCAGCGTAGATAACATTCCTACCGCTGCAATTCCTATGCCATACAAGCCAAGCGTTAATTGTTTGGCTTCTAACATACCGGAAAGATTAAAATTGATGGGGAACAGGAAAGCCAATATGATGGCTGCGCCAACGATAATTACGGGAATGGCCGTAGACATCATACCCACGCTAAGGCCGGAAATAATTACGGTAGCAGGTCCTGTTTTTCCGCTATCCGCAATTTTTCTGGTCGGATTGTAAGAATGGGATGTAAAATATTCTGACGATTTTCCAATACATACGCCTGCAACCAATCCGACTATTACGGAGAACGACATTCCAAGCCAGTTTTCCATGCCAAGCAGATACAAAATTCCAAAGGTAGACGCCGCAATCAATGCACAGCTGAGGTATTCGCCTCTTGCCAACGAACCGAGCAATTGTTTCATATTGGACCCTTCTTTGGCGCGAACAGCGTAAATACCAATGATGGACAGCACCACGCCTATTGCTGCAATCAACATGGGCGCGAATACTGCTTTCGACTGGTCTTGGACATTGCTCATAAATGCCGTAGCGCCCAAAGCCGCCGTTGCCAAAATAGAAGCGACGTAACTTTCAAACAGGTCGGTACCCATACCAGCAACGTCCCCTACGTTATCGCCCACATTATCGGCGATGGTGGCGGGGTTGCGCGGGTCGTCTTCGGGGATGCCCGCTTCCACTTTGCCTACCAAGTCGGCGCCCACGTCGGCAGCCTTGGTGTAGATACCGCCGCCCACGCGCGCAAATAAGGCCTGTAGCGAAACGCCCATCCCAAAGGTCAGCATCGTAACGGTGATGACGACTAATTTTTGAGGATTGTCCGCTCCGTAGCCCACAAATTTATCCAATATGACGTACCAAAAAGAAATATCCAACAGCGCCAGACCTACTACGGTCAAGCCCATGACCGCTCCTGCGCGGAACGCCACCTTTAAACCCTTGTCTAACGATTGACGCGCTGCGTTGGCGGTACGCGCCGATGCATACGTGGCGGCTTTCATACCCAAAAACCCCGCCAAGCCGGAAAAGAAACCGCCGGTGAGGAAGGCAACGGGAACCCAGCCGTTCTGTACGCCCAGCCCGTATGCGAGGAATGCCAAAAATGCGGCAACCACCACAAATACGATGCCCACCACCTTGTACTGTTGTTTTAAATAAGCCATTGCCCCCTTACGGACGTGCGAGGCAATCTCCTTCATAAGGTCAGTGCCTTCGCTTTCTTTCATGACACTTTTGAAAAAGTAATAAGCAAACCCCAAGGCTAACAATGAGGCTGCCGGAACAAACCAAAATAATGAATTCATGTTACTAGTTTTTTAATATATTTAAGTTTATAAATTAAAGAATATTGTCGAAAAAAAACACTTCCCCAGTTTAATAAATTTTCGGCAAATGTAACGGTTTTTTTTAGGAAAACAAATTTAATTGTTTGGCTTTGGCGGCAAGACCCATGTCTTGCAACATCATGTTCATGGTTGCAACCGCGCCGCTGGCAAAAAATTTATAATGTGCTGATACTGTTGACATATGAGACGAATGGGCCTCATTCAGCAAAAACTGTACCCGTTTGGCAACAGCCGGAGCGGGGTTTAGGATGGCGACACGAGGGCCGGTAATCTTTTGTATGGCAGGAATCAAAAAAGGATAATGGGTGCAACCCAATACCAAATGGTCGGCGCCCGCCTCTATCATGGGGGCTATGTATTGACGCAGCAAGCGCAGGGCTTGGGGAGAATCGGCCAACCCCTGCTCTACCAACTCTACCAAACCATCTCCAGTTTGCTCCACCACACGAATTTGAGAAGCAAAGCGATGTAAGGTTTCTTGATACAAACGTCCCTTGAAAGTTCCGCGGGTGGCCAAAATACCCACCACGCCTGTCCTCGAATGCAGGGCTGCCGGTTTTACCGCAGGCTCCATGCCCACAAAAGGTACCGGAAAAGCGGCGCGCAGTGCGTCTATGGCGGCGGCGGTAGCCGTGTTGCAAGCTACCACAATCAAGCTACAGGACTGCCGTATTAAATATTCGCTTATCTTTTTAGTGCGCTCAATAACCTCTTCCGCGGGCCGTGAACCATAAGGACAATAGGCGTTGTCCGAAACATACATAATGTTTTGTCCGGGCAACAACGCCACCACCTCCCTCCATACGGAAAGCCCGCCCACTCCGGAGTCAAACATGCCGACCATGGGAAAATGCGCCTACGATTTATGCTTGCTGCCGCTTTATGGTTCAATAATAGTGGGCGAGACTTTCTCAGCAGGAACCTTCAAAGCCTCTTTAGCCCTATCCATCAGATTGATGGATTGAGCTTCGTCAATATAAATCACTCCTGCGGAATTAAAGACATATATCAAGCCCAGTTCTTTGGCGAGCTTTTGAATCGCCTCGTTGGCTTGAGTGAACACAGGAGCAAACAATGAGTTCTGCAAAACCTGCAACTCCTGTCCGGCGCTTTCTCCATAAGCTTCCAGCCTTTGTTGCATCTCGACCAATTCACGCTGCTTGACTTCTAAGATGGCTGCCGTCCAGCCTGCACTTCTTTGCTGAAATTCATTTAGCTTTACCCTGTATTCGGTTTGGATTTCATCATATATTTCCTGCATGTCTGCCATAGCTTTTTGATATTTTACCACAGCCGAATCGCGAGCAGACGTCAAGTGTACCAATTCTTCTAGGTTAACATGACCGAATTTGGGGGTTTGTGCCAAAACGCTGCCGCTCAAAAGCAAGCAAATAATAATAAGGTAGTTTTTCATATTGTTGTTATTTAATTGTTTATCCCTAATTTTTCCAAAATCTTCCCGCTTAGGTCAAAGGCGGGATTGGTGTAGATAAAGCCGGGGGCGGCGGCAATATCAAAAATTACTGCATATCCCCCCTCCAAGGCAAGGGCGTCTATCGCACGCTGTACTCTGTCCTTAATGGGTTGTATCAACGCCTCTGTTCTTCTGGTAACCGTCCCTTCCTGTCCAAAGTAGGACCTTTGCAATTCTTTTACCGCCTGCTCTTTGCTAATGATTTCCTGTTCGCGCTGCTGCCGTTGCGCCTCGTTCAAGCGTCCCCTTTCGGTTTGATAGGTCCTAAACAACTGGTCCACCTTTTGAATCTCGGCTTCAATGGTTGCTTGATACTGGCTGCTCATCTGTTCAATCTGTCTCTGGGCGGCCGTATATTCCGACATCTTTTCCAAAATGTACTCGGTGTCTACATAGGCAAACTTTTGGGCTTGGGCGGTATACATACCGGAGGCGCACAAGGCCAATAAAACAAGTAACTTTTTCATAACTATCTTTTTATTCATTAAAACTGTTGTCCTATCATAAAGTGGAAATTACTACCCCCGCGTTTTCCGCTTTGGTCATAATCAAATCCATAACCCCAGTCAATCCCCAACATGCCCACAATCGGAAGCATGATGCGGGCGCCAATACCGGCGGACCGTTTAATAGAAAAGGGGTTAAACTGACGTATGTCGCTCCAGCAGTTGCCGCCCTCCAAAAAGGCCAACACAAAAATGGTAGAAGAAGGCTCCAAAATCACGGGCAAGCGCAATTCCACGGTAAACTTGTCGTATACGTTACCGGCATAAGCGCCATTGACCAAGGGCGTAAGGGATTGGTTGCTATAACCCCTAAGGCCTATAATGTCGGACCCGTAGGTATTGTAGCCCGTCATGCCGTCTCCGCCTACTTGAAAACCTTCAAAAGGAGAATATCCTATCTTTTTATTGTAGTATCCTAAATAACCCCAGTGGGCCCGGTTCATCAACACCAAATCTTTCCCGAACACCTGTCCCAATTTGGTGTACAAGGTTCCCTGTACCGTCCATTTATGGTATTCTATCCATTTGTATTTCTCGTTGGCCGACATGGCTGAATAGTCGGTATCCTTGCCGCGGAACATGGAATAGGGAGGGGTAAGTTGCAAACCCAGCAAAAATTCGGAGCCTTGACGGGGATAAATCGCAAAGTCGGTAGAATTTCGGCGGAGGTTAACCCTCCAGCTAAAGTTGTTGGACGTTCCATTGCTGAATAGAAAGTAGTAATGCCAGTCTTTCAGTTGATACCTTTGGAGGCTAAACTCGTTGTAGAGTACAAAAAAGTTGTCGGGCCATTTGAGTCGGGTGCCTATGCCCGCCGCCAATCCATATACCTGCATATACTCTGCATTGGACAGATAATAATAGGTAGACATGGTTTGGTGGGTAAAATAGGCCGAAATATTTAGAGAGGTGGGTTTTTTGCCAAACAACCAAGGCTCCATAAAGCTGGCAGACAAGGCCGTATAATAAGTTCCGTTGGTCTGAAAACGCAAAGCCAAGGTTTGGCCGTCTCCCAGAGGAACCGGCCTCCATGCGTCTTTTTTGAGCAATCTTCTGGTAGAGAAGTTATTGAAGCTCACTCCCAAGGTACCCACAAAGGTGTTTCCGCCCCAACCTCCGGCCACTTCCAACTGAGAGCTGGGCTTTTCCTCTACGTTAAAGTGCACGTCTACGGTGTTTTCCCTCATGTTGGGCTGAATGTTTAGCCCCTCCCCGCCTAACCGTTCCTCGTTAAACAGCCTTAGACCGGCCAATTCCTGCAAGGAGCGTTTTAAATAAGTTTGGGTATATGGCTCGCCGGGGTTAATATACAGCTGGCGCCGGATTACCTGTTCATTGGTAAGCGTATTGCCGTTGATTACAATCCGGTCAAAAGTGCCGGGCTTGCCCTCAAAAATCCTTATTTCTACATCAATGGAGTCGCCCTCAATAGTGTGCGCCACATAAAAGATTTGGCTAAAGAGGTAGCCCAAGTCGTGATAAAGGGTGGTAACATTGCCGTCTTGAGCGCCATTGAGTCGCTTTTCCAAGGTAACTACGTCAAACACATCTCCTTTTTCCAACCTCAATATACGGTTCAAGTAATCGGTCGAAAACACGGAGTTCCCGGTCCAAGTGATGTCTCTAAAGTAGTATTTTTTGCCTTCTTCTACTTGAATATCTATTTGCAGGTGCTTATCGCTGATTTGATAAACGGTATCCCGAACAATGCGGGCATCGTAAAAGCCCTTTTCTTGAAACTTCTGGATAAGCAACTGCTTATCGTTGGGATATTCCTTCTCGTTAAACTTTTTGCTGGAGAAAAAATTCAAGATGTGTCTGTCCTTGGTCTTTTTCATGGCAAAGCGCAGCCTCTGGGTCCTCACGTTTTCGTTGCCCTCAAAAGTAATGGTTCTAATCCTCACTTTTTGCCCTCGGTCTACATTAAAGAACACCTTTACTGCATTGGGAATTAGCGTATCTACCACTTGCGAAGTAGTAACTTCCACGTTCAAAAAACCTTTTTCCAAATAATAACGCTTGATGATGTCGCAGGAGGACTTTAGAATAAAGTCCGACAGCTCGCTCCTCCGCCTTAACTTGAGGCGGTCGTCCAAGTCTTGACGCTCGCCCTTTTTCACACCGGTATAGTCCCATTGCGAAACTCTAGGGCGCTCAATCAAATGAATACTCACATATACGGAGTCCGATTTGATGGAATCCACATAGGCGCCCACATCCGAGAAAAAGCGCTGCATCATGAGTCGTCTTACCACCGAAGCCCATTCGTCTCCGGGAATCTCCACCCGCTCTCCGATTACCAAACCGGTAATCGCAAGAATCTGTTCCTTGGAGATAAAATTGACGCCTTTTATGTCTACATCGGCCAAAATATACCCCTTGGGGTTGGCATAGTCCACAACTATATTGCTCTGATTGTTATTTTCTTGAGCCTTAGCAGCCACAGAAAGCATCATGCCCGGTATCAAAAGGACAAGTAGGAATCGGTTATATATTTTCATCTATAGCTATGTCTATAAAGTTGCAAAGATACGCATTATTTGGTTTGCTCATGCTCCCGTGTTGTTTTTATTGTTTGTTCTCTGTTTTTCCAAAGCGTCTTTCCCTGCCGGCGTACTCCTCCAAGGCTTCTAAAAAATCCTCCCTGCGAAAATCGGGCCAAAGTTTTTGGCTGAAGTAAAATTCTGTGTAAGCCAGCTGCCACAGCATAAAATTGCTGATGCGTTGCTCCCCCGACGTGCGAATCAATAAATCGGGATGAGGAATGCCGGAAGTAGACAGATAACTTTCAAAAAGCGCAGCATCCAAGCCATTTGCCTCCACCTTGCCGGAACGCAGGTCGGCGGCGTACCGGTTTGCCGCCTGTAAAATATCCCAAGTCCCGCTGTAACTAAGGGCCAAAATCAACTGCAAGCCGGTGCAACAAGCAGTATCTCTAACGGATTGACCAAAACACTCCCTAACCTGCACAGGCAAATGGGAAATCTCCCCAATGGCCAAAAGTTTGACATTATTTTCGATTAACGAAGGCGTCTCGGCATGTACAGCCCTGACAAGTAATTCCATAAGGCCGTCCACCTCGACTTTGGGCCTCCCCCAGTTCTCGGATGAAAAAGCAAAAAGCGAAAGATAGGCTATGCCCAACTCTGCCGCCGTTTCTACGGCTTGACGCACGGACTCGGTTCCGGCTTGATGCCCAAAAAGCCTTTCTTTTCCCCGAGCTTTGGCCCAGCGTCCGTTTCCGTCCATAATGATAGATACATGTTTAGGTAAAGACATACACTTTTATTTTATGACGTTTCGTTTATCGAACCCCCACAGCAACTTTTCATGCAGGGTAGATATAAAATGCTGATTTCTGAGCGATACATACCGCAACACAAAAGGAGCTTTTCGGATGCAAAATTCAGAGCCCGAAGGAATCAAGGCAGAGCGATTGTCCAAGGTCAGCACGGCCCGGTCCCTCCTGCCCTGCATCACAATCCTAAGCTCTTCCTGTTCGGGAATCACAATGGGCCTCATATTCAAGTTGTGAGGGGCAATGGGCGCCACCACCCACACGCCCGAGTCGGGAAAAACAATAGGCCCGCCCACGCTGAGGGAATAAGCCGTAGAGCCGGTGGGCGTAGCCACAATGAGTCCGTCTGCCCAGCAGGCAGGCAAAGCCCCTTGACGCATAGACACGGTGACAGAAATCATTTCCGGGCCTTTTCTTTGTAGGGTGCAATCATTTAAGGCATAAGGGAAAAAAGTATCGGGCAAGGCCGACGAACTGACCTCAATCAGCGTCCGTTCCTCTATCCGGTAAGTCCCTTGCAAAAGCTGGTCTAAACAGTCTTCGTAAGGCTCCGAACCTAAGCCGGCCAAAAAGCCAAGCCGGCCAAAATTAATGCCGGCCACCGGAATCTCTCGGTCTTTGATAAACACCAACGATTCCAAAAAGGTTCCGTCTCCCCCTAAGCTCAACAGCAGGTCGCAATCGTCCGGAAGTCCGGTATGCCGGTTAAAAGTAGCGGTCCCCGGGGGGTCAATCTGCAGCCGGTTTTTCAAAAACAGATAAAACGGCTCAAAATAAATCAGCCGGACTCCGTGAATGCGAAAATAGTCGAAAACCTGTGAAATCTTTGATTTACAGGTGTATTCTATGGCTCGTCCGTAAATAGCTATGTGCATGATGCGGGTTGTTATTGAAAATTTTCCCGAAGATACTCCATTTTTGATAATTAATACCTTAATTTTGCAGCAAAATTTATAACCCATGTGCCGTCTCAGTGTTAATATAAACAAATTCGCCACTTTACGCAACGCTCGTGGCGGAAACCTGCCCAATGTACTTCAAGCGGCAGCAGACTGCGAACGGTTCGGCGCCCGGGGAATCACCATTCACCCAAGGCCCGACCAACGCCACATCCGCTATCAGGATGCAAAAGAACTCAAATCTTTGGTAACTACGGAGTTTAATATAGAAGGGAATCCCATACCTTCTTTTCAAGATTTGGTACTCCAGATTCTACCTCATCAGGTAACATTGGTGCCGGACGCCCACAATGCCCTTACTTCCAATGCAGGTTGGGACATCCGCAGAAACATATCAAGACTGACCCATTTGGTCGATTCTTTCCGCAGCAAGGGAATCCGCTGCTCCCTGTTTATAGACCCGATTCCCGACATGGTGCGTTACGCCGCCGACACAGGCGCCGACAGGATTGAACTCTACACCCAAGCCTACGCCCACGAATTTTCCGCCAATCGGGAAAAAGCCGTGGCGCCCTATATAGCAACGGCCCAAGTCGCCCTCCAATTCGGATTGGGCGTCAATGCCGGCCACGACCTAAACTTAGACAACCTCCGGTATTTTGTCGAAAAAGTACCCGGACTTTTGGAGGTATCCATAGGCCACGCCCTAATCTGCGACTCCATTTACTTAGGATTGGAAAACACCATTCAAGCCTACCTGCGGGAACTGACCGTGGGAACTGCCATACATCCCCGCTTTTGCCTTCCTGTCCCGCAAGACTAAATGCCGGTGAGCGAAAAAACGTTATCTTTGCTGCACAATTTTAATCAAAGAAACCATGAAGAAGACAAAGAGACAGACAGACAAAGTGGAGAACGAAGTGGTTCCCGAAGAAAAAAAATCAAAAATCCGGTTGTATTGGGAGGAATGTGAACGACTTGGCATCCCAAAGGGCAAAATCCTCAATATGCGAATGGTGTTAAAATAAAGACCTACAAACAAGGAGGATTGAGGCGTGAGGTACTATTTAGACACCAATGTGTTGATATATGTATTAACACGGGAGTACGACGACATAAGTCGTGAAGTTCAACGTATTTTAGACGATTATTCCAACCGTTTTTACGTAAGTTCGGTTGCCGTGAAAGAGCTCATACACGTTTACAAAACAGGTAATATTCAAGATATTCGTTGTAAATCAGTAAACGATTTATTTGAGACTATGGACGGACTGGGTATTGAGATTGTCCCCATGGCCCGACGCCACTTGTTGCAATATGCGGCGTTAAATGTCGTGGCGGGGCACAAAGACCCCAATGACCACGCTATTGTTGCCCAAGCAATTTCAGACAAAATTCCCATTATTTCTTCTGACCGTATGTTCAAGGAATATACGGGTCAAGGATTAGAGTTTGTCTTTAACAAAAGATAGATGAGGCCGCCAACAGGTGTGTTCAGCAGGGCGCAAAACCCAACGGTGCGGTATTTTCAATATTCAATTGGTCTAAAATCACTGATATACACACAAAACGAACCTGTAAGGATTTCTTACGGGTTCAAAAAGAGGGCTACAACCGAACGATATTCCTCATTTTTTTCTTATCTTTGCCCAAAATTATTTTATAAACGATAACGTTACACCTTCATGAAAAGAATCTCATTAATCGCTAATATTGTTTTAGCAGTCGCTGTTGTAGTACTTTACATCTTTTATTTTACGGACAAGGGCCGCAAAACCGGCACAGGAAAATTGGAGACGGAAAGCATTGCTGTGGACCTCCCGTCGGGGAGTATTGTATACATTCATTTGGACTCGCTGATGAATCGGTTTGACCTGTTCCACGACTTAAATAACGATTTGGAGGCAAAAGCTAAAGTGATTGATGACGACTTGAATAGAAAAGGCCGGACTTTTGAAAGGGATGCTCTTGATTATCAAGATAAAGTACAAAAAGGACTGCTGACCCGCTCTCAAGCCGAGGCCCAAGGCACCTTGTTGGAAAACCGTCAGCGCGAACTGCAACAGTACGCCCAGCAAAAACAAATAGAATTGTCAGAAGAGCAGCAGGTGATGATAAACAGGGTATTTCACGAACTCAACACCTTCCTTGAGTCTTACAACCAAGAGCATGGCTTTGCCCTTATCTTGACCACCAGCGCGGCTACCAACAACGTCATCATCGGCGACAGGAGTTTGGATATTACCAGAGCGGTCGCTGCCGGACTCAATGCCCAGTACGCCCAAAGTAAAAGGAGGTAAGCTGTTATGGACGCCCTTATTCAAACACGGTTTGATTTTCCCAAACTGACCAAGAAATACGAAGGAAAAGTCCGCGACGTGTATACCATTGCGGACCAATTCTTAGTCATGATTACCACCGACCGCATATCGGCCTTTGACGTGGTTTTACCCAAGGGGATCCCCTATAAGGGACAGGTGTTGAACCAAATCGCCTCCCGTTTTTTAGACCACACTTCCGACATTGTGCCTAACTGGAAAATCGCCTCTCCCGACCCTGTGGTGACAGTAGGACACCGGTGCGAACCTTTTCCGGTAGAGATGATTGTCCGCGGCTTCCTTTGCGGGAGCGCTTGGAGGACATACAAAGCCGGAGCGCGCTCCATCTGCGGCGTTCCCATTCCGGACGGTATGCGCGAGAATCAAGCCTTTGATAGGCCCATTGTTACGCCCACCACCAAAGCCGAGCAAGGAGACCACGACCAAGATATTTCTCGGGAAGAAATTTTGTCGCAAGGTCTTGTATCAGAAGCGGATTACACCTTATTGGAAGCCTATTCCCTTGCCTTGTTCCAACGAGGCTCGGAAATGGCCGCCTCCCGCGGGTTGATTTTGGTAGACACCAAATACGAGTTCGGGAAAAAAGGAGAGAACATCTACTTGATTGACGAAATCCATACCCCCGATTCTTCTCGTTACTTCTACAGCGAGGGGTATCAAGCGCGTTTTGAAGCCGGAGAGCCGCAACGCCAACTGTCCAAGGAATTTGTACGGGAATGGCTAATGAAAAACGGTTTTTCGGGGCAAGCCGGGCAAACCGTGCCGGACATGACTCCGGAAATCGTTGGCTCCATATCGGAGCGCTATATTGAATTATACGAGCATATTACGGGCGAAGCCTTTGTAAAAGCTCCCTACGACGGGGCTTTGATAGAGCGCATAGAGCATAATGTACTCAATATGCTTGCCCGCCTCACGTAGTCCTCGTCTGCCTATGAAGCGCATGGTCAAATATATGGTACTCGCCTGCACCATCCTGCTTGGTTCTTGCAGCGTCGTGGCCAAAGCCCAAACCAAGCCGGTGGAACACACCGTGCGCTGGATGGAGAACATCTACATCATCGCCAAAAAGTACAAGACCGAGCCTCAAATCATATTGGACTATAATAACCTTACTGCCAATCAAGTCAGGCGGGGCGTTGTCCTGCTTATTCCTTGGGAGGAGGCCACCGCAGACGCTGCCCACAAACAGGACAGCTTGGCGCGGGACGAGTTCATGGATGTTGTAGTTCCTTTTAATCCAAACGATTGCTCCAATTACCTCCCCTATCCGGGCATCAGCCACTCGGTTTCTCTGATTCTTCCCTTACAGCTTACGGACGAACAGCCAAACAGCCTGTTTATAGAGTTTTATCAAGGTTTTTTGCTGGCGGCAGAAGACCTTAGGCAAGAAGGCATGGGCATCATCTTAAGGACCCTCGACTTGGCTGCCTACCCCAATATGCCCGCTTTGGTGCAGGCCGGAGCGCTCCAAAATCAAGAACTGATTATTGGGCCTGTATTTGCCGAGGATGTTTTTGCCTTGCTCCAAAATACTTACGGCTCGGAGGCTAAAATCGTATCTCCCCTCGACCCCAGAACGGAGCAGGCAGTCGAAGCCAATCCCCGTTTTTTTCAAGTAAGCCCTCCTCCTTACTGGCAGCAATACAATTTACTCCAATACTTGGAGCCGCAATCGGGAATGGTATGGCTTTTCTCCGAAGAAGGAGGCAGGGACCAAGCCTTGTTGGCGCTGACCAAGCAGATATTGGGGGAATCCCAGATTCCCTATCGCGAATACAACCACAGAGTAGTTAGAGAGCAGAATATTACAGACAATTTGGCCCAACTGTTCCAGTCCGATGTCAACAATCAGGTTATTGTGGTTTCGTCCAACGAAGCCTTTGTATCGGACCTGCTTAGAAACCTCCATATGGTACATAGCGGCCGCCAGCGGCCGATTACCTTGTTCGGGAACGCCGGCTGGCGTAATTTTGAAAGCGTGGACTTGGATTATTACCACCAAATGCGTCTCCACCTGTCCCTGTCTAACTATATTGACTACGAACGCGCCGATTTAAAACACTTCCTTGCCCGTTACCGAGCTTTATTCCAAACCGAACCTTCCCCTTACGCCTATCAAGGCTATGACGTAGGCTATTACTTCTTGCGGGCGCTTTATACCAAAGGCCCCCGTTTTGAAGACTGTACGGAATTAATTCCCGCCCGCCCTTTGCAGTCCAATTTCCGGTTCCAAAAGGTAGGCCCCAACGGAGGGTTTATCAATACCGACTCGCGGGTTATCCGTTATTTACCCGACTACCGAATCGAAGTCCTGCGCTAAGGAACCGCACCACAGTTTTGTTACCAACGACAACATAAAATATACAAGCAAAAAAAAAACATCTATGATGAAAAAAACACTTTTCCTCTTTGTTCTTGTCTTCTTTGCCGGACTTACGGCCAAAGGACAGGACGGCCAAATCAAATTCACCCAATACGATTTGCCCAATGGACTGCATGTGATTCTGCATCAGGACCACAGTACGCCTAACGTGATTGTGTCGCTCATGTATCACGTAGGCTCCAAAAATGAAGACCCCGAACGCACGGGATTTGCACATCTCTTTGAACACTTGATGTTTGAAGGTTCTAAACACATTGAGCGGGGCGATTTTTTTAAGATTGTCCAATCAAACGGCGGAGAACTCAATGCCAACACCTCTTTTGACCGCACCTACTACTTCGAAATGATGCCGGCCAACCAGTTGGAATTAGCCCTGTGGATGGAATCGGAGCGTATGTTACATGCTAAAATTGACTCCATTGGCGTGGCTACCCAAAAGGGGGTGGTGATTGAAGAACGCAAACAGACCATGGACAATAATCCCTACGGAACATGGTTGGAAGAAATCAATAAACGCCTCTTTACCGTTCACCCCTACCGTTGGCATATCATCGGCTCTCCCGAACACATCAGTAATTCGAGTTTTGAAGATGTGTATCATTTTTACGAAACCTACTATGTGCCCAATAACTGCGTATTGGTCATTGCCGGAGATTTTGAGGAAGCGAATGCGCGGGAAATGGTGCAAAAATATTTTGGCGACATTCCGAGGGGGACAAAACCCATACAGCGCCCCACGGTGGTTGAGCCCCCGTTACGGGGAGAAATCCGCGATGTGGTATACGACAAAATACAACTCCCCGCCGTATTTATGGCTTATCAAGGACCTGCCATGGGCACCAAGGACGCTTACGTGATGGATTTGTTGTGCTCGGTACTTTCGAATGGAAAAAGCGCCCGCCTCAAAACCAACCTTGACGATAAAGGCATAGCCGTCCAAACCATGGCCGTCAATTTTGGATTTGAACATCCGGGCCCCATATATTTGGTAGCGATTGCCAATGCCGGCAAAACAGCCGAAGAAGTAGAAAACGCCATGAGTGCAGAAATGGAGAGATTGCGCCACGAACTTGTATCTGAAGATGAATTTCAGATGGTTAAAGCTGCCAAAGAGTATGAAGTGGCCTCCGGCTTGACCTCGCTCTTTACCATTGCCGAAGAACTTGCCGGAAACCATACCTACTTTAGGGACGCCTCAAGAATCAATACTCAATTGGAAAATTACAGCAGCATCACCCGCGAAGATCTTAAAAATGCAGCTATTAAGTATTTTGATAAAAACAATCGGGTCGTGTTACACTATCTGCCCGAATCTCAGACAAACCAATAAATACCTAAGACGATGAAAAAAATCAGTTATATACTCCTTCTATTGCTTTGCGCAACCTCCATACACGCGCAAACGCTTGACCGCAGCATACGTCCCGCCCCCGCTCCGGCCAAAGAAATCGAAATAAAAGACGCCCAAATATTTACCCTTCCAAACGGATTAAAGGTATTTGTGGTGGAAGACCACCGTGCGCCTATTGTGTACTATTCGTTACAATTAGACATAAAGCCCGCCTTGGAAGGCGATAAAGCCGGTCTACAGGATTTATTTGCCGAAGTCATGGGAACGGCCACCCGCAGCAAAACCAAAGAGCAACTCAACAAAGAGATTGACTTGATAGGGGCAAGGGTGAATGTAAACGCCCGCGGGGGATTTGCCTCGGGCTTAAAAAAATATGAATCCAAGATGCTGGAACTGCTGGCAGACATGGTGCTGCATCCCGTTTTTAATCAAGATGAGTTGGATTTAAATAAAGACAAGGCAAAAAGCGGATTAGAATTTTTAAGCAGCGATGCAGGCAGCGTGGGCATCCGTTTAAGCAACGCGCTGGCGTATGGGTCTCAATTCCCAAGCGGAGAAGTGGAAACCTTGGAGACCATCAACCGCATAACGATTGCCGATTTGGAACATTTTTACCGCACTTACTTTGCCCCCAATGTAACCCGCTTAGTCATTGTGGGAAACACTACCCTTGCCCAAGCAAAGGCCAACGCCGAAAAACACTTTGGACAGTGGCAAAAGAAAGACGTTCCGGAATCCAAGTACGTAATTCCCCAAGCGCCTGCACAAACAAAGGTGGCTATGTTCCATAAAGACGGAGCCGTTCAATCCATCATTAACTTGACTTACCCTGTAGATTACAAGCCCGGAGCCCCCGATACCGAGGCCATATCTTTGGCGGCCTATACCCTGGGCGGCGGCGCGTCCGGCAGGTTATTCCAAAACCTTAGGGAAACGCACAGTTATACCTACGGCGCCTATTGTAGACTGGCAGAAGGCGAATTAGTGGGACTGTTCGCGCTCACCGGAGGTCGTGGCGGCCCTTCTGTAAAAGCATCTGCTACCGACAGCTCCCTTGTACAGGTCATTTACGAAATGAACAACATGATTAATTCCCCGATTGCCCAAGAGGAGCTAAGGGCGGGCAAAGCCTATTTTGCCGGAAGTTTTGGACGCTCCCTGCAACAGTCCGCCACCATTGCTCGGTACGCCGTTTACATAGATAAATTTAACCTGCCCAAAGATTACTTCAAAAACTATTTGAAGCGCATGGAAGCCGTAACCGTCTCCGATGTGCAAGCCGCTGCCAAGAAGTATTTTAAGCCTCAAAATGCGTGGATTGTCGTGGTGGGCGACAAAGAACATGCCGATGGATTAAAACAATTTTCCCCCGACAACACGGTTCAGTTTTACGACCTCAACGCCAATCCGGTGGCCGCTCCCCAAACCTTGAGCGCAGACTTGAGCGCCGAACAGATTATCCACAACTATGTACAGGCATTAGGCGGAACCGCGGCCATTGACGCCATTACCGACTATAAAATGACCGCAACTATGAGCGCCATGGGGCAAAGCTTCGAGATGACTAAAATGTTCAAGGCGCCCCATTATGCATCAACCGCCATTGGGATGGGCAGCATGGTCGTCCAAAAAATGGTATTTGACGGGATTACCTACACAATGTCGGGCATGGGCGGCAATCAAGAGTTTACAGAAGGGACTGAGTTTGAAATAGGAAAGGCAGAAGCTGCCGTTTGTCCCGAAATGAACCTGCTTAAAGGCGACTATTCCCTAACAGTAAAGGGAATAGAGAATAACGCATACATATTGGACGTAGATAAAGGCTTCATAAAAACCACCTATTATTTTGACGTTGATACCGGCCTGCTTATTCGCCAAACCAACATGATGGAGACGCCTCAAGGTGAGATGCAGCAAATTTCCGAAATTGGCGACTACCGTCCGGTGGGCGGCCTCCTCTTTCCCCATACCATCGTGCAAAAAACGCCGGCCATGGGGGTAGAAATGAGGGTAACTGTTAGCGAGATTCTGGTGAATACCGGTCTGACCGCAGATGATTTTAAATAAGGGAAGTTTTTACAAATTTCCCTTTTCTATGTCCTTAAAGTAATTTACCGTCCCCACCTTTAATTCGACTGTGGCGGCGTTGTCGCAGACAATGATGCCTTTGGGGTGCATTTGCAGGGCGGTAATCGTCCACATTTGGTTTACGCTGCCTTCTACGGCTTGAGCCAAGGCGCGCGCTTTGCTGTGTCCATTGACTAAAATAAGCACTTCTTCGGCGTCCATAATGGTGGCCACGCCCACCGTAAGGGCGGTCTTGGGCACTTGGCTATGGTCGTTGTCAAAGAAACGGGCATTGGCGTACAGGGTATCTGTGGTTAGGGTTTTGATGCGGGTGCGGGAACTCAAGGACGAACCGGGTTCGTTAAAGGCGATGTGGCCGTCCGGACCGATTCCCCCCATGAAAAGGTGAATCTTTCCGTATGAGCGGATTTTTGCCTCATATGCGGCACATTCGGCCTCCAAATCGGGGGCGTTCCCATTGAGGATATGCGTATTATTACTCTGTATATCAATGTGTTTGAAAAAATGTTCCCGCATAAAGCTGTGGTAGCTTTGGGGGTGGTCTTCGGGAATACCTACATATTCATCCATATTAAAGGTACACACATGTTTAAACGACACCTTTCCCTCCCGATAAAAACGAATCAATGCCTTGTAGCATCCCAAGGGAGAGGAGCCGGTAGGCAGTCCCAACACAAAAGGGCGTTGGGCAGTAGGACAAAAAGCATTTATCTTGTTAATCACGTAAGTGGCCGCCCATTCCGAAAGACGGTTATAATCGGGTTGAATGATAACTCTCATAGTTAGTTATTTTTGCGTTAATAATTGTTTGGCGTTGTTGATGGCGGCCTGACTGATTTCGGAACCGCTCAAAAGGCGGGCGATTTCCATCACGCGCTCTTGAGGATTAAGCTGTTTAAGGCAGGTACGGCTGCCGGCGGGGCTTTGTTCTTTATATACCAAAAGGTGGTTGGCTCCTTTAGAAGCAATCTGAGGCAAATGGGTAATGGCTATCACCTGCATATTTCCCGACATATCGCTGATTACCCGACCCATTTTATCGGCAATCTTTCCCGACACCCCCAAGTCAATTTCGTCAAAAATAATGGTGGGCAAATCATGGGAACGAACCATCAAGGACTTCATACAAAGCATGATTCTGGAAAGTTCTCCGCCAGAGGCCACCTGTGCAAGCGCCCCCGGAGCCATTTCTTTATGGGCCGAGAATAGAAAGTCGGGGCGCTCCCTGCCTAAAGTCCCGTAATCCGGCAAAGGCTCCAAGCGCAACTGCAAGGCCGCATAGGGTATGCCCAACAGCTGCAAACGATGTACCGCATCCTGTTCCAAATCCGGCAAGGCTTTTTGACGGGCCTCAGACAATTGCTTGGCCGCTTGGTCAAGAGCTAACTTAGCCTCCTGCAATTCTCGGTCTATGGCTGCCAAAAGCGCCCGGGCTTCTTCCATGCCCTCACATTCGGACGACAAGCGGTCCCGGCAAGCCACCAACTCCTCTACAGAGCCGCAGTGGTGCTTGTGCTGCAAATCGTACAACAGGTCTAACCGCCGGTTCACTGCCTCTAAACGCTTGGGATTGTCTTGTACCTTTTGCTCTGTAGCCGTCCATTCGGCGCAGAGGTCTTTTAATTCTATCCGCAAACCCTCTAAACGATGGGCCGATTCCCGAAGGCCTGCATACAGGGGAAGCGTTTTTTGCATGATGCCCCAAGTCTCGCGCAGCAGGGGCAAAACGGCCCGTTCCTCTTCCTGCAAAAGCCCAAGCATGGCAAACAAATTGGCTTTAATCTCTCCGGCGTGGACAAGAGCAGCCCGCTCCTCCTCCAACTCCTGCTGCTCTCCCGGACTTAATTGGGCGGCCCTAAGCTGTTCCCATTGAAAATACCGGTAGTCCTGCTCTTTTTCTCCCTGTAAAACAAGGGTTTCTTGAGTCTGACGCTTGGCCTCTGTAGTCCGGTAATGCTGTAAAGCCCGCCGGTAGGCCATCCTTTGTTCGTCCAAGCCCGCATAGGCGTCTATCAGCAATAACTGAAATTCGCTCTGCTTCAAGAGCAGGTTTTCGTGTTGGGCGTGAACGTCAATCAATTTATCGCCTAACTGCCTCAGCGCCGGTAAGCCCGCGGGCACGTCGTTTACAAAGGTACGCGACTTTCCGGCCGGACTAATGACCCTGCGAATCACCAACTCAGCCCCCGATTCGATTTCGTTTTCGGCTAATATGTCTTCTATGCCCGGATAGCCGGCGACTCTAAAAGTCCCCTCGACCACGCAATTTCGTTTGGGGTCTCTGACTACGCCCTGCTCTGCCCTTTGTCCCAAAATCAAGGACAAGGCTCCCAAAAGAATAGACTTTCCGGCTCCCGTTTCTCCGGTAATCATGGTCAATCCCGCCGGAAAATCAATCTCCAAAGAGTCAATTAACACGTAATTATCAACCAATAACCGCGTAAGCATGGCCTTGCGTCCCCTATTGAGGATTCTCTATCTTGCGGTAATAAATTTTTCCTGCTTCAAACTCGTTTATGGCCGACAAGGTGGGCTTGGGCTGACGCTCATAGTAGCGGGAAATTTCTATCTGCTCCCTGTTCTCAAAGGTCTCCTCAAGGGTGTCGGCATAACTGGAAAACTCCTCCAATTTGGCGTTGAGTTCCTGTTTCATTTCTGCCGCAATCTGATTGGCCCGCTTGGCCATAATCATTACCGACTCGTAAATATTGCCGGTAGGCTCGGTCAGTTTGGAAATGTTTCTGGTAACAGTATTGCTTGCAGCCTGCTGTTTTTTTGTATCTATCTTCATATCTTTAATTTATTATTCTACAACTTCCGGCTCTCTGTCTCTTCCGATGGCTCTTTGGGCGCGTCTAAACATCCCGTCCACTTCGCCTATATATTTGGACTCCGGATATTCGCTTACAAAGTTGTAATAGGAGTCTATCACCGTTAGAAACCGTTCCCGCTGACGAAAAGAGACACTGTTTATGGCATACCTAAAATTAGCGGCCACAATGTAGTACATAATCTCCTCTCGGTATCTGTTGTCGGGATTGTCCCGCAATACATTTCTGAGGGCAAAGGCCGCCGCCCTGTAATTTTCTATTCTATAATACAATTTTGCCGATTCAAAACTTTTCTTCTCGATTCGCTCATTAAGTTCGTCCAATTTTTTCCAACAATCTTCTGCAAACTCTGAGTCGGGGTAATCGTATAGAAATTCGTTAATTACCGAAATGGCCGTATACGTGGGCAACTGGTCCAACTCCCATCGGTAGGTCATGCCGTACAAACATTCTATACGCAAATACCTTGCCTTGGGAGTAAAAGGACTGCGGGGAAATATTTGGGAAAACTGGTCAAAGGTGCTCTCGGCCTCGTCGTAATATCCTCCGTAATATTGACTTAGTCCCAAATAGTATTGCACCGAATCGTCTCTTGCCGTACCTCGGTTAATCAGCACAATCTGACCAAACAACTCTTTGGCGCGGTTATACTTTCCTGCGTTGTAAAATTCAAAGGCCTTTTGGTACTTCAAATCCGCATCGGGACTGCGCAACAGCAGTTCGTATTGGCTGGCGCAACCGGCCAACAGGATTACCAATAATAAAAAATATCTGTTCATGCTATTTATGTTCTAATTCCGATAAAAAACGCTCTGCGTCCATAGCCGCCCTGCATCCGGAGCCTGCCGCTGTAATCGCTTGGCGATACAGGGGGTCCTGTACGTCTCCGGCGGCAAAAACACCCGGCACATTGGTTTTGGAAGTTTTGCCGTCGGTAATGATATAGCCTTCGGAATCCAAGGCTATCCAAGGACGGAAGACCTCGGAATTGGGATGATGGCCTATGGCCAAGAAAAATCCGTGGAGCGGAATTTCCTTTTCTTCTCCGCTTTGATGACGCAGTCTGAGGCCGGTAACCCCGCTGTCGTCTCCCAATACCTCGATGGTTTGGTACTCCCACAGAATATGGATGTTGAGGCAATTTTTTACCCTTTCCTGCATGGCTTGAGAGGCCCTTAACACATTCCGTCTGACTATCATATACACCTTTTTGCACAATCCGGCAAGGTAAAGCGCTTCTTCGCAGGCCGTATCTCCGCCTCCCACCACGGCCACCTCTTTGCCCCTGTAAAAAAAGCCGTCGCAGGTGGCGCAGGCAGAAACGCCTTGACCCCTAAAACGCTCTTCTGACGGGAGGCCTAAGTATTTGGCAGTGGCTCCGGTAGCAATAATCAGACTGTCTGCTTCCATGTCTTTCTCGTCGTCTATCCTAATCGCAAAAGGATGGACGCTCAAATCTGTTTGGGTTACTGTTCCAAACCTCACTTCTGTTCCAAAGCGCTCTGCTTGAGCGCGGAGTTCGTCCATCATTACGGGACCGGAAATGCCGTTGGGATAACCCGGAAAGTTTTCGATTTCTGTGGTGACAGTCAACTGTCCACCCGGCTGAATACCTTGGTACACAACCGGATTAAGACCGGCTCTGGCAGCATAAACGGCCGCCGTGTACCCGGCCGGCCCGCTACCGATAATGAGGCATTTGATACGTTCTTTCATATATCCCAATTGAAACCGCAAAGATAGATTATTTACGATTATTTTGCAATTCAAAAAACATGCCGTAACTTTGTGGCTTCAAAATCGGGGCGTAGCGCAGTTGGCTAGCGCACTTGCATGGGGTGCAAGGGGTCGGACGTTCGAATCGTCTCGCTCCGACAAGTTGAAAATCTGACAGTTCAAGACAATAGCAGGAAAATCCAAAGGAGTTTTCCTGCTTGTTTTTAACAAAAGATTAAACTTTTTTGTACGTTTGTGGCGGACATCCATTTCCACAAATTTTTAATCACAATTACTTGAATGTCAAAAAGGAAAACTTTCCATGAAGTTTTTTGAGAAAAAATCGCGAAACCGCTACGTGGTATTAGTAAAATTACTATCTTTGTCGTGTAATCCAAAAGCAAAGAAACAATGAAATACTCAGAAGCAGAGAAGAAGTTGAAGAAAGAGGGGTGTTACTTTCTTAGGAATGGTTCAAAGCACCCAATTTGGGAGAGCCCAATCACAGGATTCCAATTCGCCATGAGTTATCATAAAAGCGAAGAAGTTCCTTCTGGGACATTGAAAAGTATAAGCATACAATCGGGGGTTAAACTTTAGCCTCCAATAAAAAATGGTATAAGATGGAAACAAAAAAACTAAAAGTTAAGGCATTTATTGAGCGAGGTGCAAATGGGAAGTACGGCGTTTACTTAGACCACGATGAAACCCGTTTGAACTATGGGATTTTTGGAGAGGGCAGTTCTGCTGAAGAGGCAATCAATGATTTCTACGGATGTTATGAGGACATAAAGATGTCGTTACGAGAAGACGGGAAATCGTTTTTTGAGGTAGATTTTGATATTCAGTACGACGTCGCCTCGTTTCTAAACTATTATTCAAAGATTCTTACGTTGTCAGGCTTGGAAAAAGTAACAGGAATCAATCAACGCCAGCTTGGACACTACGTACAAGGTAGGACACTGCCCCGTCCCGAAACGGTAAAAAAAATTGAAACTTCTTTACACGCCTTGTCGGTCGAATTGGGCCAAGTGCGCTTTTGCGTATAGCTTAGGATGACACTACTGGACGCAGTCTTTTTAAAGCTGTGATAAACAAAGCAATGAGAGAATTTGCTTGGAGGATGAACCATATTGATTGTTTCTACCAGTTGGCGTTTCTCTCCGATAGCCGATAATTAACAAAAATCCATTGCCTTAGAGACTCAACATTGCTTCTCCAGTTATTCCTTACGTACTGCAGGTCGCGGTCGTATTTTTTAAACTCTTTCCAATTATTTTCTCTCCTTTTATCATTAAGATATTGACGATAAATGCTCTTGGGATTGTCTATTGTAATCCTTACTAATTCATCCTTAACTTCTACTGTAATAGTTTGAGTAGCCCTGTACCATATCCTCTTAAACCGGTAATCAATAGCATATTTGTATTTTACTTCACTATTGGTTTCCGATAGCATTTCAATCGTATTCTGTTCTGCAATAAAGTCTTTACTTTCAAGCCATCTTAGTGCCATCCTGTGCAGCGTATCTGCCGGAGTGTTGGGGATTTCGATTATTCTTTGCAGCTGCAGAGAATCGGGCGATAGCGTGTTTCGTTGTCCTAACAGCGTTGCAGCGGACAGAAAAAGGGTTAATGTTAGGAGGGTTATTTTTTTCATAATAATTTGATTTTTAATTTCATAACTTCATTTTTTCTAATTGCATGTAGTCTAAATTAAACATATCCTTAATGCCAACCCAAAACAATTCATCACTATAATCCATATTATTACGCGATAACCGCACAAACTGACTTTTGCATATAGATTTAACCTCGTTGAAACGATATTTATAGAAATCACCTTCCTTAATTTTAAAATAGTTTTTCAAAATTTTAATATTAAGGCTCTCTTTTTCAGTGATAATATGCGTATTGATGATAAAATTAATGTATAATAGAATCAAGTCGAGCAAATCTAATCGGATGTATTTTAGGTCTATGTGGTATTTTTTTAGGATATTATTCAAGTTTTCCCTATTTATTACCCCCTCCCTATCCAACTCATTATTACATATAAGTTTGATAATATCAGCAATATAGTTCTTAAAGGTTCCTTTTTCCAAGATGATTGTAAATGCCTCAGATAACTCTAAATCGTTGTGCATAAAGTTTGAATATAAATTTTCCACATCGTTATGAAACTCGGAAAACAAAGATAGGTATTTATTGTAATTACCAGCATCCTTGTCTAAATGGTCTTGGCAATATTGAATTAAGTCAAATATCTTTGCAGTCTCCAAGTCTCTATCATGCCCCGAAATAGTATCGGCTATCTTCAGTTTGTATTGTTCGAGCGAACTTTTTACCATCGAGCATAGGCGTTCATTGATTGATGCGTTGTTTGAAAAGTCCATAATATTTTGATTTTTAATATTTTTATTTATTTAGGTTACTGTACACAATTGTCCCGCAGAGTTAGGAACAAACACAAAGGTACAGAAATAGTTTAAACTACGATAGAAAAGAAAATGCGTATAACTTTAGGATTACCCCACTGTACGCCTCCTGCTCCGGCAGGAGTTTTGTTTGTTCATCTGGCAGTCTTGTTAATGCGGTGATAAGTAAAGTAATTCGAGTTGGCGGACGAAATAATTTCTCTTTTTATCATAAATAATAGAAAAAATGCAATGAATTATTTTGACAATAGAAATAAAAGTATTATCTTTGCAGCGCCAAAGAAACAATAAAAGATGTGAAGTCAAATGAATTGCATAGATTAATACTAAATCAAGGATGGCGGATTAAGAGGCAGTCCGGGAGCCATGTAATCTATGAAAAAGAAGGCAAGATATATCCGGTGCCAAGTCATGGAAGCAAAGAGGTTCCCACGGGAATAGAAAAGAAAATTAAACGGGAAATGGGGCTAAAATAGCCGGTAGAAATATAAATATGAAAACAATACATGTAAAAATCGAAAGGAATAAAGACGGATTTGGCGTTTATGCGGATAATGAAGTATTCTCCGGAATGGGCGATACTTTGGGGCAGGCTATTGAAAACATGGTTGAAGGAATCAACCTGTACACCGAGACGATGAAAGAAGCCAAATTATCGTATCCATCTTATTTAAACGGAGGTTACAAATTTGAATACGAATACGATATGCAAAGCATGGTTTCTTATTATTCCGGAATAATAGGGTTTTCCGGATTGGAAAAGATAACCGGAATACATCAAAAACAATTAGGGTCGTACGCTAAAGGAGAAAGTAGTCCAAGAAAAGAACAAACAGAAAGATTTGTTACCGGATTACACACTTTTGGGGCAGAACTAAATGCCATATCTCTTTAATTAAGTCGTTTGGTTAGCACATTTGGATATGGCGCCCC
>Ga0131853_10004884_pt1 | contig 24105 bp, 9 predicted proteins | sample TergutLab28metaG_FD_92764 | JGI IMG/M metagenome (GOLD analysis project Ga0131853, IMG submission 92764) | Labiotermes labralis P1 segment gut microbial communities from Petit-Saut dam, French Guiana - Lab288 P1 (version 2) (version 2) | ecosystem: Host-associated > Arthropoda: Insects >...
ACTCCTCTGGACGAGTGATCAGTTCGTCGCAGAGACCTCTACCTGACAACACACAACACTCACAACAGACCAAACATCCATGCCCCCGGTGGGATTCGAACCCACAATCTCAGCAGGCGAGCGACCGTAGACCTACGCCTTAGACCGCGCGTCCACTGGGACCGGCATCACAGTAAATAGTAAGATATTTGTATACGCTAATTGCCGTGAATGTATGATTTGGCTACCACTTTTCTTGTGGGTCGGGATAGCATAGTCAACACAGCAGGTAGCCAGGAGCTGAACTGTCCGGGGATAGAATCCACGTGGAGGTGAGGTTTCTAGGACCAGTCCGGACTGGCCTTGGGGTCCACAAAACCTCCTACAAAATTAATACCCGTTTCCTATTGGGATGGAAAAACGGAAGCATCGTGGCGTTCACCAATCAAGCCCTTTTAGCGCAGAGGTTAAAGAAAGAGTAGAGCTATGCCTCTACTCCCCTTTCGGGCTTTCATGGCCTGTTCATGGATGGGCTTTAACAATCTTCCTACATCCTGACATTGCTTGATCTTTAAGGTCTATATACTTGTACCGTACTATGCTTTGTTGGCTGACTTTGTTATGGAAATGGATCTGCAGTTAAACTAATAGGCATCTTACTTCATGGGACTGAGTTCTTTATTTAAAACAATAGTCTTTCTGAGAGCGAAGAATATTCATATAAACTCTGGAACTCCAGAAATTCTGTTTCTAGGAGTTTACTACTGGCCCCTAAATCAGTCATATCAATCATGTTCACATTTTCCAGACCTATTCCTTTAAGATACCTCTTAATATTGTCTTCACATTTACTTCCAGGCCTTCCAAATGGCCTCTTTTAGGATTCCCACCAAAGCATGTATCAAAACCTTTCACTCTCCGTGCGTGCCAAATTTCTTGCCCGTCGCACATTCCTTGATTTCATTACCCTGTTAACAATGTACTCGTATTTGAAGCTTACACAGGTTCTAAATTTCCTACTATCCCTTTTATCTGCTCTGTTACTTATTTTTCTTGGAACCAAATATTCTTCAGTATTCTTACAATAAAACCAACTAGATTCCTTAATTTCTGAAAGTTATTTTTGGAATAAAACTCTACATGTTTCGGAGAGTTCCTCTGCCCATCATCAGGAGCTTTTCACTGTACACACGGCAAACCTTTATGACATATATCATTGTTGTGTGTATACTGACGAACTCCTGATGATGATGAACAGAGTAACTGTCCGAAACATGTAGAGTTTTATTCCAAAAATAAATTTGAGAAATTAGTGTATCTAGTTGGTTTTATTATAAGAATTTATCACAATGCACGGTCACCTGAACGTCAGATTCTTCAGTATAGCATTTTCTAGAACACCCTCAGTGACTTCACTTGCCTTTAATTGATACTAATTTTGAAGTCCATAAGGGACAAACCGGCAAATTTATAACTTATGTAAATCCTAATCCCAAAGATAATTCCTATTATTTTAACGTTAGATTAGATTTTATTTTACTCTTTTATCCTCAGCTCTCCAAAATCCAATGATCTTAAATGTGGTCATATTTGATTCTGAAGGATTAATTTTACAGAATTAGAAATTGAATATTCCCATTTCCTTTATTGTAACTTTTCAGATTATGTGACAATACATTACCTTACGTTGTGTCTATGTAGCTTGCGATCATAATTGGCCCATTACTCTGAGACGTTTGTAAATTTCTACGAGACTATACAGCGCTTCATCTAAGAATATTCATAGATATGTTTTATAATTTTGTTGGTTTTATATTTTTTTTTAAGAATTTTTCTTCGTTATTAAATATCTGATTAAAATTCTTTCTGAGGTTAATTGAACTTTTTCTGCTTATTAGGCTTACCCTTTTGGCGCCGGAATTATTTTTTTAAATTTAGCATACCCTGTATATAAAATGTGAATAATACAGGAACCAAATATGTTAGATTTATGAAACAAACTGCATTTTGAAGAGAAAAAACGGAGAGTATACACCATGTTTAAAATATTCATTACCTATATTTGTTGAATAAATATATAAAATGCAACTTTGGAGGTTAGCGGTGCGGTACGTCAACTATAGTTGACTTAAGGCGTCTAAAGTTTAATGTATAAAACTTTTCGCGTTGTCAACATTTTGGATTATGTAGGCAGATGAGCGTAAAATGTGAATTTGCGGCGTGCTTGCATTATGTTCATACTTTCTACGTTGCCATAACATCCTGATGCAAATTTTGACGTTTTGCTGACCGTGCATCGCAGTATATTTATCTCAGTATTTAACCAACCTGATGCAAAAAATTTGTTTCACAATAAGTTTTATTTCATGCCTCTACATGATTCGAGCACGTGTGCTCATCATCAGTAGGTCAAAATTGCATTACACAGCCTCTGGTATCATCACACCTATAGGTGTTTCAAGACAATGAACTTGGCGTTTCATCAAGGGTTTCCTTTACCAATAAACTCACTATTATTCTTCATACAAACCAAAACCCACCAAGGGTTTTAGCGCCAATTGAAAAAGATTGTTCTTCATTAAAATAATCTATTTACAAATGAGCTTAGTATTATACAACACAGATTATTAATACAGACCGTAAATTGGTACGACTTACATATATTTTCAACAAATTATAATTTGTTGGGACAAGAATATTTTTTTGTGTGTGGGAACTGCGCTTGAAGTCTGAAGAAAGGATTCCGTGGCACACGTAATCTCTTCTTCCAGAAAGGGCGAACAATGGGAGGAATGATTGATAGTAAGAAATGAAGAAGAAAATAAGGCTAAACAAGAGGAATAAGTAGATAGATGCCCAGCTTAAAGCAGTTTTAATGGAACAGAAACGAAATATTGTGTAAAAGGAGAGAGATGAAAATGCTTGTTTAGATATTTGACAGACAAAGAAGCTGATGACTCTCTGACATCAGAACACGAATATGTTGAATGAAAATGGTGTACAATACATATAAATACATTTTGAGACAGTTTTATCAACTTCCCAACAACTAATAAATATTAATTTTGTATAGAAATTTCAAGTACATTCCTCGCTTGTTCCATTCTTTCTGTATCAATAAGAATCAAGCCGCAGACATTTACTCTCCTTACGCTGCCAAGAATAGCCTGAAGATCTCAGTGGGTATGCTGATTAAGCTGAGGAGTGTGGCTCAAATCCTGGCTGGGGCGGGAAATTTTTCTCCTCTTCAAATTGTGCAGATCGTCTCTGGTGCCCGCTCAGCTCCCTGCTCATAGCACAGAGGGGGCTATACACGGACCGCTAAATAAGCTGAAACGTAAAATTGAACATTTGTACATTTAACGCCATCTAATGTCAAGGTTCGCCGGTCGCAGTGGCCGCGCGGTCTGCGGCTACTCGCATGCTGAGATTGTTGGTTAGGATCCCACCGGGAGGATGGATGTTTGTCTGCTGTGATTGCTGTGTGTTGTCAGGTAGAGGTCTCTGCGACGAGCTGATCACTCGTCCAGAGGAGTCTTACCGAGTGTGGTGCGCTGTTGTGTGTGATCTAGAAACCTAGTGAATGATGAGACCCTGACCCATTGTGGGGGGGGGGGGGATGTTGCTCCAAAAACAAAAAAATGCCAAAGTCCAAATTTCTTAGTGGCAAGGTAAGTAATTAAGCAATGGATAGATTTGTATTCATTTCATTTTAGGTTTTCACGTAAATTCCCTTTCGCTGTAAGTTACACCTGTAATTCTTTTATTAGTGGGTTTCAATTCTTGACACTTTTTAAATCCCAGTAACAATTAAAGGGTGAAAAATCATATGAATTCTATAAGTATACTGATTTCCTGCAAGTATTGCAAAAATATTTCCAAAAATTAACCTTATGGCGCCGGAATTATTTTTTTAATTTTAGCACATTCTGTATATAAAATGTGAATAATACAGGAACCAAACAAGTTAGAATTATGAAACAAACTGCATTTTGAAGAAAAAAAACGGAGAGTCTACACCATGTTTAAAATATTCGGTACCTATATTTGTTGAATAAATATACAAAATGCAACTTTGGAGGTTAGCGGTGCGGTACGTTAACTATAGTTGACGTTAGGCGTCTAAAGGTTAATTAAACCCTTGAGTATATCTGTATGGTTTAATTTCAAGAATTTAGTGTAATACATTTGGATAACCGTGGTTTCGTTTCGTCCGTACGACCACATTAAAATTCAAATATAGCAAAGGAATTTACAGAAAACACTGCAGATCCTGAAGAATTACACGCACATATACAGAGGAAGAAAGATCACGTAACCGCGTTAGTTGGAATTAGAGTTTATATGACCCCCACACTAAGTACTTTACTGAGGGGCGGCAAGAAAGCTTCGATATAGACTATGAGACTACGAAACCTTCACACTTAATCCCTTTCAATGCGTTAGGATGTGAGATAGAAGAAGGTTGATTGTGGCCAGACCAGCAGATGATATCGTGCGGATCTGAAAGGAAATCTCGTTACAGTCTACCAGAACCTCCACACTTCCAGCAGAAGCTTCTACCTCTTTCACGATCCTCTGCCTTTAGATTTCTTTATCAACCACTTTCTTACAACCTTAGTCGCCTTTTCCTTCCTCGTCTTCTTCGCACACAAAACTCGTTAACTGATGCCTAATAGAATGTTTGCTCCAACCCCAAAGCTGAAGGAACAAACTCAAGACAGTCAACTGCTGGAATAAGTGAGAAAGTATATTCTCAAAAATTACGTCTGTTTTTCTGTTGAGTGAAGTGTATTTGCTTTGAAAACAATCCGCAAATAACATTAATATTTTCTCTGTTCACGATTCCTGGAGAAACAATATACACGTAACCTAATACTGGGAAAGTTCTGAAATTGTGCTCAGAAACACGCCATGAAGAATCAGAGAGAGAGAGAGATGGGGGGGAAGGCGGAACTAACAAATAAAATATAAATTTTCTTGAGTTTATTTCAGAGGAAGGCATTTCGTTCTGATTGTTATTGCTGCAGAGTATGAACTTCATAAAACAGAATGATGCCTAGACGCGAAATAAAATTAGGTTACCTCTTCCTGCACAGTTCCTCTGTAAATGACTCACTGTATCGACTTCCATATAAAGGTAACGAGCGGTTATTGGACCATGTTTGGTTAATTTAATTTTGACTGCTTTCTTAAATTTTCCTTATTCTTAGAAGTTTGAAGATGGTGATTCATTTACGCCACATATAGAACTCAGTTTGTACCTCACATTGAACATATTCTGTTTACATTATAAGGAGAAATTCCAAAATAATATGTCAGTAAAAATAGAAGTTGATTGTGCGTATCGTGTGTAAACCCGAAATACAACGAGTTTATGATTGTCTTGTTTCTTATTCTACAAAGGTGATATAAATTTACTTCTAGACTTACAATGATGAACTGTTCTACGCCAGTGTTTCTCAACCATTGTGAGACCGCGGCCCGGTAAATTCTTTTTTCATAAGACGAGGGCCCAGTCCCAACAAATTTACTCGTAGACACATTTCCATTTTTTTTAAGTTGATACATTAAACTAACATAAGTATTAATAATTTAATTATGGCATAATCATAAACACTATTAGTACACTTATGTGAACGGTGTGGTATTTTGACAAATATGAAATTACATTTAAGTTACTTATCAATCACTGGACTAATGAAATCTTGTAGCATATTGTACGAGTAGTTTCCTCTGGCCAACATCTGGGTCTGAGTTTTTCGACACATTCACGAATATTTTTCTCCTCAAAATATTTCCACTATAAAATATTTCTTCATTAAAATTACTTAGAAAAATAAAATGACAAATTCCAGGAGAACCTCTCGCGGCCCGGTATAATTGCTGCCAGGGTCCGGTACCGGGTAGCGATCCAATGGTTGAGAAACAATGCTCTACAGAATACCTAGTAAAGTACTGCAAAATTTAACTTTTTATTCCAATCAGTCCGTCAAAATATTATCGTCCTGTTGAATGAAGAAAGATTGACGATTATGCCCCTTATTATTTATATAAATTTGATAAATCTTATGTTCTACGTCATAGCACGGTTTAGAAATTTTGTCCCATTTCATTATCACAAATTTCAACTTCTGTGGTTTTATATCCTTCTACTAATATCGCTGTAACCTTAACAACATAACGCTTTCTGTATCAAATATATAACTTTTTAAATTATGGTAGTTGGCCTCTTATTTATTTAGTTAGGTAGTTAGTTAGTTATTTACTGCAATTGGGTTGTTACCAGGTAGCAGTGGTTATTTTACTGCTAACTCCAGTAACGTGCAGTTTTAACTACTGTGGAATATAAACCTGAGTCGAATTTTAACTTTTCTAGCAGATCAACGGAGTCATACACCAGAGAATTTTAATATTCATTAACACGGTCGCGAGAAGCTCAAATCTTGTCCAGAATTCCTGTTATTTGAAAACTGGAATAATCCATCAGTTAAGATGAAATAAAGGTTCCCTTCATCTGTACAAGATAGAAAATCAGCAGCAGGAGCTGGGTTGTAGAGAATGTAAAGCAATATAAGCTGTGCCTCGCGAATCCATAATTTTCGTGGTCACTGGCGTAAAATATGGGATATACACAATTAGGAATATTAGCATATCAGCTTATTAACGTAGGGCCCAAAGCAATTACAAAGCAATTCTGGAATCATAGTTACAATAAATTGTCAAGAACATCTATATAGTAATATGGCAGATAATTTTTTTCATATAATTCTAAACATTCACCAATGGACTTTCACTCAAAATAAGTAGTATATTCTCTTCTATAAGTTACTAAAATGTTTATCGCGAACCTTAAAAAGAGCACAGAGCCATAACTTTCATCACCCCCAGCGTTTCAGAGAGTCACAATTTTAAAGTTAATATGTTTTGACAAAAAAGTAAAGGTAAAGCAATCCCATTACGGGCCTGGACAAGCCCAGAGTGTTCCAGGAGGTTGAGGCTCAAAGATTTCAAGACATTCGGCACTTGAAGGTGATAAAGTTGTTAGCCCTACTCACCGGCTGCTTTTACACCTCAGGAAATATTCCTGGTACTCGTTTCTGTTAGAGGCTGAGTAAACCCCTGGGCCATAGTGCGATCGGAAGGATTATATCAATGAAAAATTCCAAAGACATCATCGGGAATCGAACCCGCGACCTTCAGACTTGTAGCGAAGTGCCTCAACCAGTTACGCCACCGCATGCCCCCATGTTTTGATGTACCACAATTAATTTTTATGGTATCCGTGTTGCAGGCTGAAGCACCACTGGTGCTTCAGCCTGCAACACGGATACCACTCCAACCCAACCACACCGAATCTCGAACACTCATTGAACCAAGAACAATACGACCGATGTGGTAATTCAACAGAATAGTCGTAAGATCCTGATGGTGGATATATTAATTTCCGAAACATGTTGAGCGCATAAGAAGTGAAATAAAATAGCAAGTGACATCAATTTGATCTTTTGTTTTCAACTATTACAATGATGCACGGTTCAATAAACATAAGATTCACTTACAATTATATTACAATAAACTTAAAACTGGAAAACAATGAGTAGTTGTGTAGGATTTTATATTGGTAATTATTTGTTGTTGGACTGAAATGGAAATTGAAATATATTGTATTTTAAGTTTGAAAGCTTACTGAGATTTACGTTTGTCACAGGTTTAGACTTTTCTTATTTCTTTTTTTTTTTACACCTAATTTATATTTCACTTATTTTGGCATTTCCTTTGTCTCTGTAGTTTGATACATTGGATGTTGACTTGGATGTCCCTTAGTTTCTGATTGGAGATTTTAATTAAGTTAATATTGATTTAATTCCCTTTCTAAGCCTCTAAGCACAGCGCAATTTTAGTACCTAACCGTTGAACGCACTAGTAAGTAAATTTAATAAAACCTACAGAAAACCTTTTTTGATTTAAGTCATCCCGATGTGTAAGAGTTTAAATATTAGGAGATAAAAACAGTTATGTCAAACACATCATTTATTGTATCCATACAATAAATGATGTGTTTGACATATACCGTTCTTACCGTTGTATCATACAGAAAACGTAATTGGCTTTCACTAGCATTTCTGTAACATAGAATATCAGCATTTCAGTCTTTAGTTTTAGAATAGAAAAGATTCTATTGTGTGTTATTTATTTTTGACATGTAGGAGGCTTATTACGCCACACTGAGTCAGTGTGTTTCCATTAATTGTAGATAGAAACAGCAGATAAATATTTATATGAAACTTACGACAGAGTATCAGCCGACTGTTCAGTCACAATGCGATTTTTTCTGTACCACCAACATGATTTTGGTCACCATAAAAACTGCTGAGTTGATTAGAAGAATTAAAGAATGTAATGTCTATTTATATGATGTCACTTGCCAGTGTTCGCTGAGTTACGAATTCTAATTGCAGAGAAATTTTTTAACCCATTTGGTGGAAAATCATTCTATAATAAGTCTCCTACAGATACGGAAGAAGTAATACAGAAAAGTACTGGCAAACACATCTTGCCTGGGCTGTAAATCGAGAAAATGTCGTTATTCAGGTGTCAGAAGGCTACACTAAGCTCAAACACTAACAGTCATCATTTAACATAGTACTAACTTAATCAGAGCACTAAAAGTTCTTGTAATTTTAAAAAATTAATTTAAATGACAACTTAGATATTAAAGCAGCAAACATGAGGCCTGTATTTCGTCTGTATTCAGTTGCAACCAAAGTCATTATTTAATGATTACTGTCAAAGTTACGACTTTAATATCTTCAGGATCTAATGGTCAAAGTCATTTATATTATCCTTGATTTATGATTCCGAATGTCTCCCAATTTGGTTTACAGCGTCTATAAGAAAGGGTATCTCGAAAATTCTTCCTGGCCCTCTTGTATTAACTTACATGTCAAATACTGGAAAACTAATAACTTGTTGATTTTTGGTTTCACTGCTAGTCTAAACATTAGACGATTTCAAAACACCTTGTTCTAGGCGCAGAACTTAATTAAAAACAGGGTAGGATTAGAACGTCTTGTGAGAGAAGCTAAAATTTATTTAGAAAAAAATGTATTATTTTTAAAACCTATCATTCAGACTGGCCCTAGCATTTGTTACATTTAGTCCATTTACACTATCTTTCTAATGCAACTACGTAGTTGTATTTTTCTCAAGGGAGAAGAAAGAGCCTAGAAAGAAACAAAGTTAAGAAAGGAGTAAATGTGGCAGCTACAGTGGGACAGGAAATTCATTACAAAAGTGCGGGCAGGATTATCAGTAGCAGTAGCAGCAATGATCGCTAGGAAAAAGGAGAGTTTACACAGAAAAGCTGAAGAGGAGGGAGTGTGTGCTTACTCTTCCAGTTCGGAGGAAATGTGGCCGAGAATTATTCAAGTAAATGTTTAAAATATAAATAATTTTAGCACAGCACAGCCACTTCATTCCACGTTTCTAAAAAATTGAAAAATAAAATTTTTTTGCAAATTTGCTTAAATTTTATGTTGCGCACATGAAAATAGTTAAAATTGTGTACATTCTAAGTACTCTTATATAACTATACTCTGTCCTATTTTCGTTGTTACACCGTGCATGTTGTCGAGTCACTCAATTATTATACCAACTACTGCACATATATAAAATTTATAAAATATTTTTATACATTAAAACATTAAAAACGCTCCGACATGTTTCGGTCCTAGGACCATCACCAGGGAGCCATATCGTCCTTGCTAAAGTCACAATATAAAACGTCACATTAATTTCGCTGTACCAGTTGGGTATTGCGGCAGCAGGTCACTCTTCGCAACATAACATTACACAACACGGCATGCTGCCACAATACCCAAAAGGTACAGCGAAATTAATGTGACTTTTATAGTGTAACTTTAGCAAGGGCGATATGGCTCCCTGATGATGGCCCTAGGACCGAAACATTTCGGAGCGTTTTAATGTTTTAATGTGTAAAATTTTACAAATTTTATATATGTGCACTAGTTTGTATAATAATTGAGTATAATCTGCCCATTTTAATTTGAAATTTCTTTTTTATGTATTTACTCGTACCCGTCTCAAATATACAACAAAGGCGATCAGAAATATATTTTAAACACATTCAAAATTAAGTAATATCAATTAGCCACATTCTTAAATGAATTTCTGCCCCCAAAATATAGCCATAGTTTTCGAATGAAGTGTTCTTACTTGTACGGGGGTACTGAGAAGTCCTTAGCCCGATCAAGAAGGAAACAAGCTATTGTTCTTGTCAGAATGGTGTAAATTTCCTTCGGCACCTTGCCTTGCAAGAAAAAAATACTTGATGAGAGCTCGCGTCTCGATGTTGTTGAAATCGCGCGCGTCCCTGACATGCTTCCGAGATTGTTTCCTTCCTGGTCGGGCTAAGGACTTATCACCACTCCGGTAACCGCTGCAGAAAATATTGTTAAGATGAAGGTCCCATACAGACACGCCTGACGAGGAAATTAGGTGCCAAGAGGGTGAACGAGACGCGAGGAACTCCAGTTGTACTCTACCATGCAGACGAAGTCTTCTGTTGTTTCTGAATAGCCAGATACCTACACATAGACTTTCACGGACTCCGATGGAGACGATTTAAAGAAGTTTATTTCAGTCGAACAATAAAATGTTGTGGGCCGCGTGCTTTTGTTTGAACAGTAGAAAGTGAAACCTTAAGACAGTGGTTTCATATTGTTCATTCTGTGCATTGTAAATGATTTACAGATCCTTAGACTAACAAAAAAATGCCCAGTCCTACTATTATATATTTCACATACTAAAGAAAAGACCTCTTCAAAGAATGTTAGCCAGTCACCGATCCACGTGGTGAAATTACTTGTTTTTAAGTATTTTCAGAGCTTACGTCGACAAAAAATTGTGCAAAGAACTCGTAAATTTGATGTAAATTGTTGTATGTTTGTCCGTGCATCTTTGCATAAGCGTAGAGAAGAGAACCAACTAGATGCTACTAAATGCTTTATTGCAGTTATAATCTGCTCAACATGTTCTGGGCACTTATATGCCCATCATCAGGAGTTCGAGACTATATTTGTGTTATTGTCGCATATGTTGTGTAATGTCTTGGTTGCTGGTGGTCGGCTGTTAGGAGCAGAGCAGCAGGCTATGCGTCCGGGTTGAAGGAAATTTTGTGACTGCAAAGTCGCACAATCTCCCTCATCCCGGACGCATAGTCTGCTGCTCTGCTCCTAACAGCCGACCACCAGCAACCAAGACATTACACATCATATGCGACAATAACACAAATATAGTCTCGTAAATTCTTTATTACAATGGTTATGAGTTAAAATACATCTTACTGCAAAACATTACAATTAAAAATCATAAAACAAGATAATGCCTTCTTCTAGTTTCTTGCGGTAAGGGTAAAAGCAGCTAAAGGTAGAAATAAACGACGTTTATTTTCTTTCAATTTATTAGGTTCATTAAAGTGCGTAATAAACCCTTCAGGCAATTTTCATTATTGATTTAGGGTTACACCGGTAAGATCCACTTCTTTTGACACGTTATATCTGCACAAACCGAAGGTACCAAATATAGTCTCTATACTAATTCACCGTTTCTTCCAGTTTTAATTACCTGCGGCCTTTTTTCTTCAGAAGCGGCATTTCTGTCCATATTTCACCTGCACTGAAAATAATTGCAGTTCTCTCTTCTAGCCCAAGCTGAACGCTTCAGTATGAATAGCGTATAGGATGGATGCTAGTAGCTCTAGTCTATTGTGTTCAAGAAGGAGACTTTATTATGTGGGTCTCCGTCTTCAACAACAATATACCAGTAGGAGTGTTCACTAGACAAAGGCTTCGGCTTTGGAGAATTTCAATACACTTTATTCTGTTTTATGAATACTCGTCACTATCCTTCTAATTATGCATTAGCTGAGTTTATAAAGGTTGCTTAGACATGTACAAACACGTTACAATAAAATACGTTTCAAGTCTCTGTCTTCCTTTCCGAAAATAAGTTTGCAACTTTTTATATAGTAAAATCAGATCATCTGATTCAAATTTAACTGTCCGCACTGTCGTAGATGTTTAGGAATATTGAAAGTACAACATGTGCAAAACATTAAAATTATTGTATATTTCACAAATGTCATTTTCCAGCTTAAATGTGGCTCAGTCTTATTAAAAGCAATCAATTTCCGATTCTTTCAGATATGTTGCTCACTGCGTACCCTAGTTCCCGCAGATCGTCCGAGAATATTTTAGGTCAGTATACAAGGGGCGGGGGCACGCGGTGGCGCAGTTGGTTCAGGCACTGCGCTACAAGCCGGAAGGTCGCGGGTTCGATTCCCGATGTTATCATTGGAGTTTTTCATTGACATAATCCTTCCGGCTGCACTATAGCTCTGGGATTGACTCAACCTCTAATAGAAATGAGTATCAGGAATATTTCCTGCGGGTAAAGGCGGCCGGTGCGTAGGGGTGACAACCTTACCACATTCATGTGCCGATTGTCTTGAAATCTGGGAGCCACAGTCTCCTGAAACCCTCTGGGCCTGTTCAGGCCTGTAATGGGATTGCTTTACCTATTGCACAAGGAGCAGGACATGGACAATTCAGTCCTCATTCTGTCCAGTGATCATTCGCAATTACCCTACTATTCCATATTGCATAATAATGCAATTTTAAAGGCTTTGTTAAATTAAATGTGTAATTAAAGTTAGACATTTTAGAAATTCACATTTACTTTAATAGGTAATGTAGATTAACTTAATATCCCGTTCAAACCTACTTTTACATTAAATTAATTATGGAAATCCCTTCTTCCTTTTCTACTTTTATTTATTTCGTCTCTAATTTCAAAACTTCTCTTCGCTTGTCCGCCACTCTTCCTACGAAACTGGGCACATCTTTTTCGCTAAGCACTTCTACACGAAAGAAAAACAACAAAGAAAAAATTCCGGCAGTTTCAGAGTACTTATTGATGATAAAAAATCATCGCCATCATCACTGTCCGTCACTAGTTATGCCTTGATATACCTGTTTCGGGATCGTCTAATATTACCTTCAAAGATCTTCCAAATCATCTTCGTCCATGTGGTCTATAATTCAGCATTATTTTAGCATTGTGTTGTTGCGTAGTAATTTTGGGATACATATCACGGCAACGTTCAAGATAATGAGGCTTATATTTCTTATTCTGTCTGTGGTGAAACAACCCAAATATTCTTAGGTCGCCTCTTTTTTTCAGATTGATAGATCACACATAATTATACGCACACACACACACACACACACACACACACACACCTTTAGGACCCACCTGAACTAGTGGTCAATTCGTCAAGGAGGCAGCGTCCTGTACAACATACAACAAACACAAGGGACAATGCCCCCAACCGTTTACGAACTAATGGTCACAGCTATCGAGGGGCCACAGACCTGTGTCTCAGGTCGCAGGGTTACTAGTTTCGGTCAGCAACATACATTAACCTCTCTAACTGTAAGAGCGCTAATGGAGAAAAAATGAAATACCACAAGAATTATAGAGAAACTGATTTACTCTGAAAGGCGTAGACTCTCAAAAAGTTGTTGCTGAAGATTCAACACGTTCCATACGTTAAAAGACGACGGTGTATCAAAGGTTGATCAACTGCGTGACTCTGGAAGAGAAGACAATAAAAGGCGTCGAAAAGTCGGAAGCTCTTTGCCCAGCGGCACATCCTGACATCCCTGGAGTCATCAAATTTACTTCGATTTGCTGCTTTTTAAATGGCCTTCAAAGATTACAAAATTCCTTGTGCCACGTCTGATGGCGCTGTTAACAACACAAGACAGTCAATGAACGTACAGCGTAACATTTAGACGCGTTCGTGCAACCATTTTGTAGTGGAAAAGCAAGGAATATTACACAGATTGTTTGTGTATTTGTAGCCTGAAGTATCCAGCATGCAATGCTCATGCGTCGTTATGTCATCTGTGGCCTGCGTCTCTCTACAAGAATTTTCCACAATATCTAAAAAAGGCAAGAATTTTCTAAAAATAATAAAATATCGAATTTCATGAAAATCCGTCAAGTGGGAGACGAGTTGTTCCGCACGGACCGAAGGACGGACGGTCAGACATGACGAAGTTAACAGACGTCTTTCGCAATTTTAAAAAAGCGCCCAACAGTGATCCTGTCTATTGATCTTCGACATGTTCCCACAGTTTGGTACAGAAATTAGCAGAAGTATTTTCTGAAAATCATAGAGAGGTTACTTCCTCTTCAAGTGAAAGCAACAGTTGGAATCAATTATTTAATAGACCTTTCACGTTACTAGCCTTTGGGGTGGATCTTAGCCCCTACAAGGCCCAAAACAGAGACTAGAGCAGAAGAAAGAATGAAGGAAAAGATCACGGAAAAACAAATGAAGATGAATAATAATTAATTTTAAAGATGGAGTTGAAACTAGGAGACAAAGAATTTGTATCAGAAAATGTAAAAAATTGCCAAGTTAACTTGGCAATTCGTATTTAAAGTGAGATATTTTTTCTACGGGCATGGGATATTAAAGAACCAACTGTTCAAATTATAATAAGTTGTTATACAACCGTAACAAAACAGTTAATAATACTCATATTTGCTGATTAAATTAATGATACTCTCGGTTATTTGAAAAGATTTTTGGTAAAATAATGTCCCGTCCACTCGACAAAACAATGATTTCCAAGAATATAATTTATCATATTTATTCCCTGATAAAGTTTAATGTTCCCAAAATTGCCAACAGAATACCATGTAATGAGACTGATGTTCCTTGGAGCTAGCGACAGATTGTTGCTGGATTTAATCCTATTACTGATGAATTTTCGTGTTCCCTTTCCTCTGGATCTCGCTCAGTACATGATTGAGTGAAGGGAATATTGGTGTAGCAAGGTATATCCCAGCTGTGTATACTGTGTCATAGCATAATTACAGCGGACAGGTGTGTAATCTAGCCGTCGTGCACATTCCTTCGTAGCGGCAAACACAGATCTGCTGAACAGGGGTGAGAAAACATAGGCACTAAGTTTTATACATCTAGCATCCGTTAACAGTACTGCTGCTGAAGTAACATTTCATCCGTGGTTTTACTACACTATTGCAATCATTAATATGCCATAAATTTTGCAGCGTGTGACGTAACAGAGAAAGTTTCTAGCATTTTTCCTTTCGACTTTAAAGCTCTCTAATTTGTTTACGATTTTACGAAAAAAGCTAATATTTATCGGTGGGCCGAGTAGCTTAGTTGGTGTAGCGACTAAGGTACGGGCTAGAGGGTTCGGGGATCGAAACCCGGTGGGGACGAGATTTTCCTCCCGTCCAGACCGGCCTTGGGGCCCACCCAGCCTCCTGTACAATGGGTACCGGTTCTTTCCCGGGGGTAAATTGCGGCCGGGGCCTGCTGCTGACCACTCACCCCCTTCTAGGGCCGCGGTCATGGAAGAGTACAGCTATACCTCTATCCACCCTCTGGGCCACACCGGGCCTGTAACGGGATCATTTTACCTTTACCTTTATCTAATATTTATCGCGTCGAAAAATGAGATTATTACGCAATAGGTAATCGGAGGGAATGCGGAAGGTATATCTTTTGCCTGATTGAAGTGTTACCACAAGTTCCTTTCAGTGGGGGGAAGGGGGGATCTGAGGACAACACGAAAAAAATTATTTGGGCCGAAATTTCAAAATCGACCTTCCTTATTATAAAACAAAAGTCTGAAAACTTCTATCACGGCTCTCGGTAACGTCTTGTCCTGCACGTCGCATTTCATAGCAACTAAGTACATTCCAGATCATAAAACTCAATTGTTGATATTTGCAAATGGATAAAATTCATAGGGCAATCAAGTAAAGAATTTCCAGTGACGAACAAAACTAGACATTTCTTCAGAAAACCTTCGGTTTATTTTTATGTAAAATTGTCTGAGAGGAAATGTTTATCACGCGTTTACTGTAATCACGTGGGTAAATTAAGTCTTCAGAATTGGCGATTTGCAGCCGCGCGGTTTAGCCAACTTCAGGCGAATAAACAATGCCTATTGTTTATCGAAGCTTCCAGCCATCTCTTGGAAATTTACACCGCAACTGTATACACCGTCCTACTCTTCATAGACTAAAGTTTATATTGGCTGATGTTACAGCAACCCTGTTTGGATTAATGTTAAACTCACATAATTTGGAATATCCAAGTGTGCTAATGACAGTATTGAATATAGGCACCAGTTAAAGAAATGCAACAATTGAAATTCACAGCCGAATTTGCATAGAAAGGAGTGGTGGCTGAAATATATTGAAATAAATAGTTTAAACAGCAAATGGATTTGAAGATATTAGAAATTCAATGAAACACAACCAATATACTTAATTCAAATCAGTACATAATTTAGTTCAAGTCAGCAGTCATACTATTATTATCAGGCTGACAAATAATAAGGAGAGTAAGCACACAATTTCATTTAGGATTGAGATATCAAATAGGTATTTATATAAAATGTTTACTTCTCGACTTGGATAGCCTTAGGAACGAAGGTTTTAACAGTTGTTAATTTTGGCATAGTTTGGGATTATGTTTTCCCGAATCCATTCTTGGTTAAAGTGCGAGGATAAGTCAAATGTAAACTTCAACTATGTTTTATCTTGTAATTTTTTGAACACAAAAGGTAGAAAATGACTTCATTTTTCTATGTAGTATCCTACTGCCACCTGTCGGTCACTCTTCAAACCATCAGTATCATTGTTGAAACTTACAAGAAAATCGATCTGTGGTTCGAATTTTTATCGCACTTTCACGGTTTTCATGTGACCCTCCCTCGTATATACTTGCACTGCAGCTGTGCAATTTTCTGTTTGTTTTCTTGCATTGATGGATAACAGCTTGGCTATTGTTTATAGTACATAGGCAATTCATCCTATATTCTTTCTTAGGTCTGTCCAAATTATTTAGGCACTGAGGTCTCAACCCTAAAAGCAGCTGTGTAATTTTATTCTTCCTTGTGCGCTAGCCGGATAATAACAATGTATGGTTGAAACATGTAACTGAACTGAAATAAATGTACGCTGATTTGAATAGAATGTATTTGTTATGTTCGAATGAATTTCTTACATATTAGATTATTTAAAAACAACAGGGATGAATTGACTTAAAAACAAATGAGATAACTGTGCCAGAAATAATTACGTTTATGAAAATGGAATTATTATCTTACTATTAATTACGGTCAAATGTTTCTTCAATTCTTCGTGATCGGATGTTCTCACAGCGGTGTTGATGAAAATGGAAATCTTCTGGTATAAGAGGTCACTCAGCTGGTAATCAGTTACATACAATTTCACAGTAAAACAATCTAAGAAGGAATCGTGTAGACTAATACTGAGGTGTAGTTTCGAGAACTCTAACCAGCAATGTAGCTGTAACAATTTTCTTTTCACGTCTTTCTTATCAAACTAATGATGGCTATCATTATCAGTCGAAACACGTAACAGGAATTTTAGATTGAGAATATCGTAGTTATTGTTATAGAGTAGACTGCTGAGAAACTAAGGGTTGCAAATCAATTTGGCTACGACATGAACAAGAATGAATAGCAATAAGATGCGAGGAATGATATTGAATTGCAGACAAAATGGACGAAGATGACTTGGAGGGTATTTGAAGAGACTATTAGACGAAGCCGGAACAGATCTATCAAGGGCTTACTCTTGAGAGATGATGGTGAAGATGACTACTGAGACCTTACAAAACAACTACTAAAGTCACTATGAACTCCAACAGTAAACAAGGCTCCATCGTCACAAAGAGTCGAATTTCTCCTTTTTGATTTAAGGAAAAAAGAAAAAAAAAGTTAATTATTTGTAACAGTATTATTAACACCCAAGGCAACCAGAAAGTTTCCTTTACTACTTCGTGATTGATTGTAATCACTGAATTTTTTTGTTCCTCCTTATTTCCTCCAGTAAAATGCATAACCAAGACCATAAATGAAGCAATTGAATGTTCCTTCCATTTTATTACAGCCCATCTTTCATAATAATTGTAATATTCGAAACTACATGGGCTATACAGTCGAGGACTGTTCGTTGTATAAAGTACAAGTAAGTCGAAGTCCTGTTGCGTTTCGTGCCAAATGTCTACATTAAGTAAACGCAACTTAACTCTTAGAAAGTCATCACTGGAACACGCACAAATTATAACGAAATTCCAGGGAAGAGCAATTTGAAAATGAATAGTAAATTGTACGGTATATTATGAGATTACTCGAATTCCAGTTCTTTCATCCTGTGCACATCATTTTCTTGTATGTCATAAATTACACGATTTGGTGAAATCACTATCTTCGTTGACTTCCATAAGCCCACGTAACACTGAAAATTCTAATGTACAACAATGAGTAGTTTCTTTCGAAACACCCAGTATGTGTGTGGCTACTAAAGCGTTTCAATAAGGCAAAAGAAATAACTGAGTATTCATGAGCTTTAAGTTCATTTCTTTGTATATAACCATTGAACACATTACAACAAAGGTGATGAGAAAGAAACATTAACATTGGGTTACGTTTCGCTTTGCAGCACGCAATGACGACAAACAATGGAACGTAAACACGGTTTTCCCATGGATACGTAGTCTGCGGCTGATACATTGTGGAATTTATTCTCATAATACTATGAACATTAATATGTGGTTACAAAATTTATTAATCTTCCGGCCGCAAGTTATGTACGTTTTTAATTTCACGTGTCAGAAGATTTGTTTCAATGGTGTACACCTCCACAACAATTATTAACCGGACTTCTAGTTGAAGTTTATATAATTTTTAAAACGCATTTTTATAACTGCTTAAAAAAGGGAGTAAAATAAAACTTTAACTCAATATTACTTGCCACGGATTCTCGTTTCATTTTGATTTCTTTTCCTCTAAAATATTCAATATTATTTCAGAAATTTAGATGTTTTGCTGAGCGTGCATCTCAGTATATTTATCTCAGTAATTAACCAACTTGATGCACAAAATTTTTGTTTTGCAATAAGTTCATTTCATGCCTCTACATGTTTCGAGCACATGTGCTCATCATCAGGAGGTCAAAATTGCTTTACATAGCCTCTGGTATCATCACACCTATAGGTGGCCGTCTCGTGCACGTGTGCATCAAGTTGGTTAATTATTGAGATAAATTATTTCAGAAATTTTTCCTCTCACTCTTTCCATAACGCATCTCAAAATTGCATAAGCATAAGAATAAGGTGTGAAATTTCATGTATTCTAAAATATTACGTAATGATTTCTTTGTATTTTGAAGCATTGCATGTGCAGATTATATTCAGAAAACTGGAAGATATTCCATATAATCTTATTTCCACGCTTTCAGTAATGATGGCTTGTTGTATATAGGTTTACGTGCTGAAGTTCCGAGGAATACGGATATTTATTTCATACAGATATTATTTATTTAAAGATTTCACATTGAGAATTCAAATTTCCAGTTTCCCCGAAATATTCAACCACACAACTGTAATGTGTTCTCCCGAAGGAAATTTGCGAGCTTCATAGTAAACTCCAATGAAACCACAACACCATATTTACACACGAACCAAGTGGAAACGAACTACACACTGCTTAATTTAGCCGATTGCTTCTAAAAATTTCAATGTGTACATTTGGATAAGAAATTTAAATTCTATCGGAGTAGAGACTAGGATTGTATTAATTCTTGTATTCAAGGACCTAGGCTTTATCAAACCTGTAGTAAGAATTCAAATTTTAAGCGATCTAAATGCTTTACTCTGACGGAACTATGTATATTAATAATTGGTTCCTGTATTCATCTCTTTAGATTTGTTACATTTGGTTCAAAAGAACGGAAAATAGTTATTTTACTCCTTCAGTTCCTTTAAATAATATTTGAATTTGACATTACTTTCCGGACAGTAACAAATAAATGTAAATACTGCACACAAATAAGTAACATTCTTAAAAGCATTGGTACTACACATAACATAGATTTGATTTATGTACTTACTTACTCCATGGTGAAGAGTCCTTCTTGAGAAGCTAACTGGTTTGCAGATAGTCAAGAAATTCCCTGCATTTCACGGAACCCGAAGGTTCATTACCGCACTCACAATCGTCCGCCAGCTGTCCCTCTCCTGGGCCAGCCCAATCCAGTCCATATACCCACCTCCCACCTCCTGGAGATCCATCCTAATATTATCCACCCATCTAGGCCTAGGTCTCCCCAGGGGTCTCCTTCGCTCCGGTTTCCCCAACAAGACCCTATACACCCCCCTCACCTTACCCATACGCGCCACACGCCCAGCACATCTCATTCTTCTCGATTTTATGTACTATGTAATGAAATATATAATTTAAATAATAATCTCCCAAAACGTAGATCAAATTTCAACCATCTTGTGTAAAAATTCCCTGTATGCAAATAATAACATCCTGCGGATTATTTTGTACGCTTGGCTGATTTAAATTTACCCTCTGTATAAACTACTTTGCATTTCATGACTTCGGCATCTGTCTTGTGTAGTCCGTAATAGAAGGGGTTCGCTTATTCCTATAAGGGATGTATTTATTTTATCTGAAATTTGTTTTGTATGTTCGCTGTGGCTTTCTTACGGCAGTGTCCGCGTTGTATGTCCTTAAGTTCAGTGCTTTTAGTAGTAGTAGTAGTAGTAGAACGAATGACTCTCTGTCTACAAATAAGCTTTATGTTACTAAGAATGTTGCCATTTGGATAAAATATCAACAAATGCTTCTTCGGTGGTAACAGCATAAAGTATGTAGGTATGCCATCTCAGCTCACTTTTATAGTTACAAAATTTATTTGATCTCCATGAAGTATGAAAAGGCAGAATGATAGGATGAGTAAGCTTTCTACACTTAATATCCCAGAAAATGAAATAATTTTTATTTCTTTAACAGCGGTATCCTCTGTGTTTACACTCTACAGATTTTTGTCAAATTAATAAGAGGATTTAATTTTAGCAGAAGGATTTCGTTTGAATGTGGTCGAGTTTTGAAATATTAAAAATATTTGTCTTCCGTGCCTCATTTTACCTGCTGCTTCTCAAAGGCATAGTGAACGCGTTTAATTTAGGTGTATGTGTAGACGCATATAAAAGAATATCTAAGGATTTTGGATAGTACTTGTCAGCTTTGAATTGTAGGTTCCGTACCCAGGCAATACACATGAGAATCTTCACGTCTCATAATGCTGATGAGTGGAAGGACAACAAATTAGGACATAGTTTTTAATATATGATATTTGAGATTTTTACAAACTCGTATAAAATCCTACCGCCAATACAGAGCCGCATATGCTAACAATAAGAACCACGCAATATTCTTCATACAAGTAAAGACACTTCTTACTATGCATTACATACCAATATACAGCCTTTCGAGGAAAATAATTTTTATTTTAGAAATATAACTAGACTTTGGAATTCAGTTTACAAAAATATTATAATAGCAATAAGAAGGACAATCTTTAGTCAAATAAGCGTGGTGGTATTGAAAAAAATATTATATAAAATTTAACCTTATTTGCTGCTGTTCTTCTGGACAACACGAGTTGTATATCTGCTTGACTAACTCTTGCTTTTATTTTTAGAGTCTCACCCATGCTCAGCCTTCTTTTTGCGTCACGTAGAGGGATAAAGTATTTTGTACATTCTGTTGTTAAACTTTAAAAAAAAAATGGGAACGGTTTATAAAAACACCAGAAGAAGTAATGATAATTGCTATTTTTCAGTTGTAGTATTTACCTGCAGTTTTTACTATAATTATTAAAAACAATTTAAGGAAATGCGTTTACAAGAAATGATATTAAAATCTAAAAAAGTAGGTGAGTATTGAAAGAACGAAATTTTTTCAGGAAAAATGTCAAATATTGAAGCACGATACGAAAATATGATACGTGAACTAGACTGGAGTGTATAAAGCTGTCTAACACAAGATATAGTTGTGTTAGACAAGTATATACACTCCAGTCTAGTTTATTATAAACACAACGGGGATGACGAAATTTATGATGATGCGTGAAGATGTAAAGGAACGTTGAGAGTAAAAATGGCAGGTAAGTGAAGAGACGAACCTTGTAATTAGGGATTCGAGAAGAGTTTCGAAATAAATGACGAATTTATGTTGAAGATGTTAAGGACAAATGAGAAAGGATACTGACAAAAAGGAGAAGATTTTAATAAAATTTTTATTTTATTTATAAGATGAAGAGTATAATGTGGAAGAAAATCATAGATACGATAAAGAATGGTAAATAATGTTAGAAAAAAAAACTCCTGTCTTCATCTGCAATAATCGCTGTAATAAATGTGGGTAATGTGATGGCACGTTGTAAGAGAATTAGGTTAACTAAAAGAAGTATCTGGAAAAAAAGTGCATATTCTTTTGTAAGGCCTAGAGAACTGGAAATGTGCAAAAAACATTCAAATAGGTGACTTCCAGATGCTATTACAAGGAACAGAAATAACGTGAAAAATCCTTATCGGCGGCAAGTTAATAATAATAATAATATTTATTAACTGCAATTGGGTTGTCACCCTGTTTATTTTACATGTATACAAAATATGAAATAGGTTACTACTTAATTTAAGTCGGGAGGGCCACATGAGAAGCATGTAGTGGCAACTTGGAATCTTGGGAAACGTCTCAGCATTTGCTTATAGACAAAGAAAAACCAAGAAAAACCTGTGCTGAGGTGGCCGGTTGCAGGACCTTCAGAATACTGATTTCTAGTTAGCAGGTCGGCATCTAAAGCAAAAAACAGCAATGCACACACAGTACAACAAATACGTATGACAACAATACACACAAGTCAACTACAACAATAAACACAAGACAACCAACAACAATTACACACAAGATAACTTAAAACTAGCAACAATACACAAGAGACAAAGTTGCCTCGCGTGTTGCGTATTCTTACTAACGCAAGAGTTTTAAATTCCGTACTTGTAAGTGCTGCTTATCAAAAACGAATTTCTGCAAACCTAGTACTTCAAGTTAATTATTGTGTATGACTAAGTTATTAAAAATACCAGTAATATTTTAATAGGTCGGAGTTAGAAAAATAATGGATTTAAAAAAACATATAAAATTGCGAATAAGTGAACACGCTTTCTTCATGTAATAATTTATATATATTCTTTTCAAAAAACCTATGAAATATTAACTTCAACTTTGCTCTTAAAATAATGTTACTGGAATCTAATCTACACAATACGCATGTGGTGATTGAAAATAAAAATTTACTTACAGGTCTTTACTGATCTTCCCGAACAACACAACTATATAGAATTTTTATAGATTTTTTAAATGCTACTACATGTTTCGACTACCTATTGCAGCCATCATCAGGTAGGAATACTTCTTCACAAAAGGAGTAAATAAGAGTAGAATCCTTTCCTAACAAACAGTGGATGTACGATTGTTGTAAAATTTATAAATATATTTCCGAACACGAAGTAATGACTGACATTAAAATTGCTGGATGAATTGTGTTGCTATACTTCACAGGAATATTGCAGTGTTTTGAAGTAAAAATTGTCTGCAATATAAATGTAATAAAAAAATGAAACACACTGGAAAAGCTCGTTAAGTCTGTAGCCATTAGTACGGTATTTAATGTAGTGGGAATACTCGTCTACCTTTTGTGTTTAGTCTGATCTTATACCCACTGTTTGTACGGAGAGGCCTCTGTCACTTATTACCCTTTTCATGGATTAGTATTCCTACCTGATAATGGCTGAATTAGACAGGCGAAACCTATAGCAAAATTGAATAAAAATCAGTATAAAATACATATTTTTTTGTTTTGTGAAGATGAATAAACTCTTGTTTGATAAAACGCAGGATGATGTCACCCAAGATCATTTTAAATATTTACCTGATCCGTCTAGCTCAATGATTATGGACACTGTGAAAATTTCACTTATTTCTGGAATGGTTCGTCATCCCTGGGTTTGGCTCAGCATGGTAAAACTTGTAGTGAAATATGAATATTTTCTGTGACTGCTTGTGTGTATGGTATGTGTGTGTGTGTGTGTGTGTGTGTGTGTGTGTG
>Ga0131853_10004886_pt1 | contig 24099 bp, 19 predicted proteins | sample TergutLab28metaG_FD_92764 | JGI IMG/M metagenome (GOLD analysis project Ga0131853, IMG submission 92764) | Labiotermes labralis P1 segment gut microbial communities from Petit-Saut dam, French Guiana - Lab288 P1 (version 2) (version 2) | ecosystem: Host-associated > Arthropoda: Insects >...
ATGTACATTGGAATAATCATTCATTTTAGTTTAGTGTATTGCAGTTAATATTAGGTTTTCACTCACCATATTTGAAAAAGGTGCTGGAAGTGTTTTCCTTCAGCTTGCAGACACATGTCACATGTAACAAACACATTGTTCATTGCACATAAAAATTTTATAAGTTAACTGAGTTGACAGGTAGTGACTAGCAATGGTAGTCACATAAAATAATGCCCCTCTACATAGCTTGCTCCATTCTCACTGATTCGGACAGTGTACAGAAGGAGTCTGTGCTGAATAATCATGCAACGTCTTTTAAAGCAGTGAGTTTTAAATGTGGCTCTCATCTGCTTCCGTGAATAATTTTAAGTCTACAGTTATGCCATGCAAAGCGATTTTACATATTGTTCCTGGTGTTAGACTGTGATGCTGCACAGTAGTTGGATAGAGTTGATTGCAAAGTTAACATTCATCCAGTGGTCATGTGGATTATGACACCACATAGTCTGGTACATGGATTACAGCATAAGACAATGTACTGCATATATCTTCCTCAGTTACAATGTGTTCGTTTCAGTTGATGGTGAAGCACTGAAAATGAAGAAAGTGCAAAGCAGTACCAAAGAGGCCTTAATTTCACGATTTATTGAAAACCACTACAATGGTGATGCCTTGAAGAAATTCATGGTATGTGAACTATATCATAAGCAAATATTCCTTTCTTTAGTTATTTTCTGTATGGAAACATGCATAATAGAATTTTCTTGACACCAGCAGTACCAATGTAACTGGCATGTACACTTCGGAGGTGGAAGCTCCAACATAGTTAGTTAATTGTATGAAACTGTTTAATTTTTCATGAAAGCAAGTGTCTGAAACAAAAAATCAGAGTGTTGTGATCTTATAAAATATATACTTGCCTTACAATTGTATGGTTACAATTACTGAGTGAAATTACATTGATGTAGAACGCTTTAAACACACAGATTCATGTCTTCTGGTTTATGATACTGTGTCTGCTGCTATATGATAACTGTTGTCTGGAGGAGCTTGCTGTGCACAAGACTTCTTGGACTATGTACTCCCAGAAGATGGAGGCATGAAGCTACTATAATACGTGCGAAAATTGTTATCAGTCAAAATGGCATCATGACCCAGAAGACTTGAATCATTATCATCACTGTAAGAACTCTAAATCTTGTACAACTGCAAACATGTCCATAATGTTTTTGAGGAACATATTTTGTGTTGAAAGTATCAGCATGTTGTGGGGTATATGTTTTTGTTGAAGCCTGCTTAATTTTCTTTTCAACATATGTATTGTATATTATTTTAACTGACATAATTCTTATTTACATTACATTATACATCTTTATGAATATGTTGAAACATCTGGGAAGATAAATGTGAAAAGGTGAAAATTAAAAACCAAATCAAAACACTAGCATAGTAAAAGGTAAAGTGATCCCGTTACAGGCCCGGTGTGGCCCACAGGGTGGGTAGAGGTATAGCTCTACTCTTCCATGACTGCGGCACTAGAAGGGGGTGAGTGGTCAGCAGCACGCCCCAGCCGCACTTTACCCCCGGGAAAGACCCGGTACCCATTTTACAGGAGGCTGGGTGGGCCCCAGGGCCGATCTGGATGGGCGGAAAATCTCGTCCCCACCGGGATTCGATCCCGGACCGTCCGGCCCGTAGTCAGTCACTATACCGACTGAGCTACCCGGCCCATACACTAGCATAGTAAGGAAGGCTAATTCTCTTTACATTCTGGTGTATTTCAGTAGCTAGTATTACTACTCCATGGGTGCTGAAAATCAGCACACTCAGAATAAAAAACTGTAAAAAACAGAAATGTGAGATGGGTATTTATTAAGTTCATTGTACATCTTACATAATTCACTGCGCCCCAGCTGCCAGTTAACTTACTCAGTAGGTCTCATGCTGGAATGTATGTTTTGATATTTTTCTATGTAAAATTATTTCTTAGGCCAGAAACTGAATCTACAACATTCTGCTGTGCAGTACCAATTGTAAACTGTATTTGTTGTTACATTGCTGTGCTCATAGCCAGTGTGTGGAGTGTTTCAGAAGATCCATTGTCATATGGTGTGCGTAGCTTTATGGGATAGTGGAACTATGAAGTAAATTCATGCTTATCACTTTTATTCCTGTAATTGTGGTTTGATGTTTTCTGTTAACAGTATATGTCTCCAAGATTAGGTAAAGCTGATCTGCATTTTCTGCAAGATTCCATGTCCATTGGACCAGCATTTAACCAAAGGTTAAGTGATAACAGGGAAGCTGTTAATATCATATTAGATGTGACATCAAAAAAAAGATCATTTTTGCAGGTAAGCACAGTAAGAAGACCAGCTCACATTACCTGTTGCTTTGGAACTTAATAGTAGTGAAGTAAAACTGGTAAATATTATGGTCTTCATGTTGTGGCATATAATAGTATTGAAAATTCTATGTCAGATAACTTGTTGACTGTTATTTCCATACTTCAAAATATTCTCACTGTTTGTTTCATAAATAATTTTATAATACAGCAAAATCCCTTTATTCCAATGTTTGATAATTTGGAAGTACTAATAATCTGGCACTTGAGGAGAGTAGTCCCAAGACCAGAAGTATTGCTTTTACCAGATTAGAAGCATCATCATTACAACAGGCAGATCTCAGGGGCATGATCAGAAAGGCCTCCAGCAGTGTTTGGAAGTCAACTGTTGTAGTAGCTCCTGACCCTTTGCCTCTTACTCCATCAGCTTCTTCATCTATGAAGAATCCAGAAAACACAGAAGAGGACTATGATGACCCTGAACCAGCAGATGAAGGAGATCTCCAAATGGAATACTCCTCTTATTCATTGTACACCCCCAGTACAGGAGCAGTCATAAGTCATTGCCAATAAGAACTTAGGTTAGCACAGGTACCATGTGATAATCCAGAATATTTGATAATTTGGCACCTCTCCAGTCCCATGCAAGTCGCATGAACAGAATTTTGTTGTATTTCATACAGTGGTGCTGTATGCAGAAATTGGTATCACCACACTACATTTTTATGCAGAGGTTATCCGTCTAATTTTTGTGGACCATTCAACAGTGGGAAAATTCATGTTTCAAGTGGCAAGTCACTTACGTACTTAATCCATGGTGGCAAGTCACACAAATTGTAATACAGAAGCTGGCATTAACAAACAAAATTATTTGTTCATGACATTGCTTTTTATGTTACTCGTGCCTGATACTGCTGGATTGGCGTGATAAGACTACAGTAAAACTGTTTAAAATGACACAGTCTTCTGTGGAAGAATGCTCAGAATAATGATATGAAGAATAGGACATTTTTACATGCAGGTAACACTACTGGAGCCACATTACATAAATTCAAACAGTGACTGGGTGTAGAATGAATTGATTCTCTTAAGGTTAGTAATCTCTTCATGTCCAGATCTGGCACTTCACTTAGCCTAATGCTCAAGTTAAGAGTATGTGTATTCACAGCTCCATATATTTTATTTTGTGGTACAGGGCCCAAGGACAGTTTCATCATTAACACACAAAATATAAGATTTTAAGGTATGTCGTATCTTTTTGCTGTGGTTTTGTATGTTTACTCATTCCCTGAAAATGTGATAACGGAGTACGATATTACTGCATTGTCATGCTACTACCATATTTTCTAACAGGTTAGTGAAAGTGCATAAAATGAAGATAACATCAGAATGGTGTTTTTTATGTAAATTAGGCACGTATTGTGTTTGTGAACAATTGTTACAGCTAATTTTTTTTATAAAGCGTTTTTTTATTTTTCCAATTAACATTATTAAGTTGATAACATTCAATAGATGCAGAGAAGCTGTATTTGTAACAGTTGACAGTAGTTAGTGGGCCAGCTTGTTTTTTGGTTGTCCTGTTTATTATGAGAGAGTTACAGTCTGTTGAAGTATGCTGTGCCCAACTTTCACCCTAAATTTGAGTTGATATGTCTGCGTATGATACATAATGTACTTCAAACAGGTTTTTTTCACAACCCTTTTTTTGCCATTATGATCTTGTGGTTTGTAGATTTGTGGCTATCAGTCAGTTTTAAACAGAATAAGGTGTCATTGCAGGAAAGAAGTGCAACTGTATATACTTTCTTAGCTTGTGCATATACAGGTCTGTTTTTGCATGTTGCTGTTAATAGTACACAGTAGTCTGCAGTTATTTTTCTTGTTCTTGGAATATTCACTGTATCAAGTGTCGCCATCTAGTGGAGGTACTTCTACATCCACAACAACGGGACATATTCTGACATCCCGTTCCAATCCTTGTGGATGGATCGGGAGAAACAGAAGCACAGTCTAGCACTTCAAAGCATGAGAACTTCTCAGGTGTCTCATATTAGTACGACTGTTTTGTTTTTACACTTTAATACACTTTGGTCCCCGGATGCTGCTTCCTTCTGATCCCACCACTAACTACCACCCTTCTGTCCAAAATTTGAGTCCTCTGTGCACTTCTACCTGCTCCCTGTCCAGGATGACACGTCCAACATAGTAATTGGTTGGACAATGAAAGGATTTTACTTTTTGTTGGCTGACCAATTTAAAAATTCTCATAAGTTAAGCTTCAATTTCTGTTGGAAAGAAATTTCCTCAACATAACCAAGTGTTGCAAATTTTTGCACCAAAATAAAACCATAAATTTGTCAACACAAATGCCACACTGAATTTCCAAACATATGTTGCTCACAAATAGCTTTGAAGCTGTTGCATCTGGAGGGCTGAAGGTCAGAAATCCTTTACCAGAGCGGGTGGTTCGGCAAACTGTGCTGAGATTTGGCTACACAGGAATGTTTGAAATAACAGATATGTATTTTAAAGAGCTCTGTGTTTTGTTATGTACCACTTTTTATGCATGGTGAATTGAATGTCATGCAAGACAGGACAATATTAGCCAGTGATTCAAAATTAAATTTGCCAGAAAACTTTTAGTTTCCTCTGAACTACAGGTTTTATTGAAGTTTATCAAATATTCTTGGAGTTGAAATGTGGAGATGGGAAGCCAAACAGACAACACCTCCTTATCAATGGTGCCATGGCAGATATATTTTGTGTGATGGCACCTAGAATTTTAAGGTGTCTGTTAGATTTTTGGAACATTTGTGCATCCCTCTTCCTCATTATGCGCTCACTATGTCCACTTCACATTAACAGCACAGGTAAATTATTAGTTCCTCATATTTTTTGTTAATGATATTTTTTAATGGAAGGGTCTTTGTAAGGGCATCTTATTTCACACTCATTTACCAGTTTTGATGCACACATTTGTTGACTGTAATTGATTAGTCAGCATATTTGCAGCTGGTCTCTGTACCCAAGGAGTCTCCATTCTGTAGTAACAGTAACCCAGCATAATGTATAGTATACTTCTTTCACTTGAAAATAGTATTGTGATTACAATAATGTTTGTTTCAGATTATTCCAGTTCTGAAAAGGTATGCAGAAGAAGAGTCCTGTGTGTCACGAGAGGCTGTGTCATTGATCACAACAAATATTTGTGCCAAAGCTTTGGAAGACAATATTTTGACTTCTAAGACACAGTGTGGTGGGAAATGCCTGTTGATACTGGGATTGAATACACAGCAGGAGCTTACAGATTTGACAGAAGTTGTTAAGAAGTTAGTTTTGATGAATAAATTCAGTATCGAAAGTTTCAGACTGAAGTATTATGAAATGGTAAGTCTTGGATCATAAGAACCTGATCACTCATAGTTTAGGAAATGGATTTAACTTTCACAGTTATTAGCTAAATATTTTCAAATGGGAAGACAGGTGCTAAAGCATCCACACCAGGTCTGTTTGCTTTTTCTTCGCCACTTTCAAACAAAACGAGATATCCACACAAATTAAATCCTTGACTATGGTTGTGATGTCTGCTGCCAGATGCAAGTGATTTTAAGTGTACAGGTTAACTGTGTTATCTAGATTGTCACAACATTGTTTCCCCAACATTCTGTCAAAACAGCATTTGCCAGTGTTTTTGCTCACTGACCCCTTTTGGCTTCAAAAAGTAATCACATCCCTGCTCACATAAATAGAGTGTCCAATTGGTAGGTAACCAAATTAAAAATGTATATCTAAGAACTGATTTTAGATAGTCATGGATACATACCAGTAGCATACATAACAATACATACCAGTAGCATACATAACAATGCATTGTGTGATTTGACCTTAATTGGACTGTTACTTACTTTGTGGGTATAGGAACTATCTTAATTAGATATTCTAATCATCATACAATATAAACAGATCGCCAATTAAAGATTTTCCATGATTATTTTTTCAAAACATTATTCCTTTATTTTAAAAAAATGTAAACTTCAAAGTAGCCATTACAGAAATATATCCACAGCTCCCCAGGGAACTTGTCGTGGATCCAAAGGGATCCACAGAGCATGCTTTGAGAACAACTGCACTAAAACATTGGAGCCAGTTACTGTTTTCACTTGTGACATTTATGAATCTTTATTTATTAACACCTTGGAAAGTGGCCTCTGGCATCCTTTGCTTTTTGTTTTTAGGAAATTACTGCATTTGGTTGTACTAGGTTATTGGCCAAATTTGTGTATTAATTTTGTTCATCTTTGTTTTGCAGCATGCTATTCCTTTGCAAGTGCTATGGCACTTTCATCATATAGATTTGGTGATGTTTACAAGTTATATATATCAGTAAGTATGTAATATAAATTGATGTGGCTTTGAGGTAGAATTTGGCTTAGGACACTTGTAAATCACTTAAATGTAAGGCTGTAGAATTAGTGTGTGTGTATAAAGCCAAATGCATGAGCGTAATGTTGGGTGTTATGCTGTTGTATACATACAGCTGCACTCTGAGATGTTCATGAGTAAAGTATTATAGTGGTTTAGTAATGATGAAGATCATTAGTTCTTCATACCTTAAGATTGTTAGGCACATGGTTCATTTCATGGTGATTGGTCTATACAACCTCTGAAAGGGATTCTATCATGATTCTCACTTAATGAACTGTTTCATTAGGCTTTGGGTTATAACTGTTGCACAGAAAGTGGCTATATTGTATCCAAATTTATTTTATTAGATGGATGTGTTGAGAGAGATTGACACATTAGGCAAGTGTGTGAATGGCAGATAACTTGAACTTCAGGCCAGTAGGAGAGCAGTGTTAGAGCATTGTAGATGAAGGGAGACAGGTTTATTTAGAAGGAGTTAGACTAGGCATGTAGCAGGTAGCAAGGAGTTGGTAGTTGTTGCAGTTTGTCATTGTTAAAATTAATGGGTTTTGTTTATCCTGGAGTAGTGGAAGTTTTAAACGTTGACAGTTTTGGACCTCTTATATCTTGCAGGGGGAGGATGCATGTTAGTCATGCTTCCACATTAAGAAAAACTGGTAGGGCACTCATATGTGGTTCATACAGGTCACAGCACAGGTGGCAAACATGAAGTCATTAGTAACCAATGATGAAAGTGTTTCTATCATAATTCTCATTGAAATTGCCTGTTTCATTAGGCTTTGGGTTTGGGTGCATAGAAGGTGGCAGCACTGAAAGTTGGTAACTAAAACTTAATTTCTGTGGCTATAAGCACCTAACTAGGAGTTTGCATAGACTCTTAAATAGCAGGGTACAACTTCAGGTAAATGTAATTATTCCTTTGCCCCGTTCTCCATAAAATAATATATTGGTTTTAGTCAGTGACCTCTCACAGCATGTGCTTAGGGGCACTATTTTAACATAGTAATATCAGGGTAGCCCGTCTGTGATCCAAGATTCAAATCTGATATCTTACGCATGGGATGTAAAATGTTAAGCATTCAAACGCAACATTCAATACAAAAGTAATGTTATGAGTTTTCCTTGCAGTAATGTTAATCGGAAGGAAGTGATTGATCATATAAAATACAGCTTGGTGGAATTACTTTGTTCTCTCAGTGGTGTTGCTTCTTGTGAGGCTGAAGATGTGTCCTCTGGAGCAAACGGTAACACAGTTTGTATATTTAATTTATGTGTAGAGTTAGTAATTTTGAATTTTTGAATAAAGAAAATTATGTGTATTGTGTTTGGCATAGTCATATTGTAAAATTTGAGATTTTTAAGACAGGTTTAATGTAATGTAATGCAATGCCAGTTTACATGGCACAAATCTGCTTTTGTTGTCACCATCATTTTCGTCATCGTTGTTGATGATGATGATGACGACGACATCCAGGATATAGAAACTGAAGAATGAAATGTGGTTTGAAAAACTGAGGAAATGTTTTTTTCTCTTGTTACAGAACAGATGATGGATGTTGAAGAAGTTGTAGGTGATAATGAGAAGAATAAATTAAATTTTGTTATTCTGGATGACATGAGAGACAGTGATATAGACAGTTTATTACAGCTAAAACAAGTTATAGCCAGTGACCTGTTATCTTTGTTACTGTCTGTGGCTAAAGTTCCAAGCCCCAGTACTGCAGGAATAAAGTCTTGTACCAAGATCTGTGATGATATCCTGGAAAATGTCATTGATAGGGTAAGTTACTACATACATCACTGGCAGGTGGAAAACAGACTTAACTGGCACTTTGATCCAAGGTCTTTTTGGAAATTAAACATTCTGATGTGGTCAAGAAATCCCCTGCTTTTACAGAACCTGAAATTTTCATGCATGTATCATTGCATCATGTATCCAATTGAAGTAATTATCCACAAATCATTAAGGTGTGTCTTTAACATCTATTTTAATTTTGTCCTCCTTCTGTGCCTAAGACTTCTAGGTGGTGTCTTCCCTTGATATATTCTGATAGTATTTAATTATGGTTTTTTAAGGACATTGTCAGTAGCTTCTCTGATTAGCAGATTGTAGCTGTTCCTAATTTTTCGTGCATGCTACATATCCTATCCCATTCTCTTGGATTTAACCCTTTCACACCAAAGGTTGCCCACATAAAGTGATGCGCAGTTTGCATTTAACGAGCCAAAGTCACTGAAATTTTTCACCAACAAAATGCAAAGTAATGGGTGGGTGGGTTGGTTGGTTGTCTGTCTGTCTGTCAAGGATCTTATAGTTGTATTGTTCCATTTATGTGACTGGAATTTCATTCATTGTGTGACCTATTAAAATTATTAATCCTTTACACACCGAGTTAAATCCCATCTGCCATTTGCTGACGTTATTATGAGCTCACCGTATACTCCACGTTAGCAGGATAAGGGTTAGTGACAACTGTTACACCTCATGCATTTTGTCCAGTTGATTACAGTATTCTTGCACTGTACTGTACTGCAAAAAATCTTGACCTTACTGATCTAGCATACTTACTACCCTCACAGTGCATGTTCAGTACAAACAGTCACATAAGTAAAATTTATAAAAAAGAAACTGCACATTTTTTAAATGCCTAAAAATGTAAATATGATGGTAAGTCAGTTCACACATCCTTTTATCAGAGGGTTTATTATCATTTGTTAGAATAAGCTGGAAAACCTTGTCTGTCCTGCATGGATCTACAGTTTCCATTACAAAGTTAATATTTTTAAGGTGAACATGCAGGTTTTGCATTCATATGTGCAGAGGACAATTTTGATTTTAACTAAACATTCTTTGTCTTGTCCAGGCAATGGATAGCATTTTGGCTGCATCATTGAACTCTGCTTCAGAAGTAAAAGTGCCTTCTGACCATAAAAACTACTTGTCACTACTGCTGAATGTTTCAACACTCACTACTGACATTCTGGAGCCATTCCTAACCTCACATCTGGTTACCACACTTACATATAAACCATATGTGGATGTATATGCAGCAGTGGCAAAGCAAGATATCTGGACATACAAGAAATCCCCTGCCATTCTGAGATCTATAATTGGATCTGTAAGTTAATGTGAAAAAATTTACGCTGTCCTGGAGATCACATGACATCCAACATTTTATGTGATATCAGTATTCTGTACCTGCAGCTTATATAGTCACAGTGAAACAAAATTTACAGTTGTGTTTTACAGAACAAATTATTCATTGTTAAAAACCAAGTCACAGAATGTCATGGTTGAGTGCTTGGCATTTTCATTTCATGTTTCAGAGTTACAAATTCCAAATAATCCTAAAATGTGCAAGGGAACTTTTACATTTATCTTCATTCTAAGCACTTGCTGGGATAGTATCTTAGTCATTTAAATCTTATGGTAAGTGTGTGTGTATCATCTGCCATAATATTTAAACACTGCAGTCATCCGCAGTGCACAGAGGGGTTTCAGAAATTAAGCAAACAAATGTTCTGATGCCAAGAACTTTGTTCTGACTTCATTGTATTCACAGTGCATCTTTTGCAGATGATACATACTCAACCTCCACATACTGACCATCGACATATAAGCATTTTACCCACCATGGCAACAAGGCTTGTATTCTGGCATAGAAGAAACCGTTGTCAAATGTCTGTGGCCAGGAGTCTACGGTTTACTTCATGTTGGTATCTGTTGCCAGCTGGGTGTTTCTTAAGGGGGTCCAAAGAGATGGAAATCACTAGGTACAAGATCAGTCCTGTAGGGAGGGTAGTCCATTACTCCCATCTGTCACAAGTCCAAATGGCAGTATCATGCAAAACGAATATGCCTTGGCAAAGCAACCCAAGCCTTTTGGGACAAATGATGTCTCCTAACCTCTCAAGTGTACAGCGATAACCCTCAGCAATCACATTGTCATCATGGCCCAGGGAATACACAACATTCACACTTTATAATCCCTTAAGACAGTTGGCAAGGTAGTCCTTACTGATGGTGTTGCTCTGAATTTCTTTGCTGGCGGAAGTAATGGGTGTTTCCACGTAATGAATGCTTTTTTTGTTGTGGGTGTTGCATGATTGACCCATATTTGAGCCCTCATAACAGTACACTGTACTAACTGCTGTTGTTGGGCAGCATAACATGTCAAATGTATGGGTGAGATTCCCCTTTGTTGAGGTTTGTGATCATCTGTGAGGTATTTTACAGTATGTGATACCACTATACTTTATGAACAATGATTCTTTTGTTTAGTACAGTGTAACCCATACAGTTGAAGCAGTCTACTGAAATAAACTGGGAAACAAAAGAGGTACCATCAAGTTGATTGAGTTGTTAAAATGTTGTTATGTTGACAGAGGAATAGTTGGACTTAGTGATCTCAGGTGGGCCAGTTTTCTGTGGAAAATCAAGCCATAATTAAACCTTACCATTCCATTATACTGACTGCTGTGTAATCTTGTAAAACAAACTTTACAGTGGAATTTTACAGATGATAATTGGACTGCAGGCAGAGACTGTTGAAGTTTTAAAGAACATTCTGCAGAAGGGACAAGTAAATTGGCAACTTGTTCTGGTATGTGTGTCAACTTATCTCAAGTCCATTCCAGAAGGTGGTAGACATATGAAAGGCAAGTGTACATCTTTAAAGTGAAGAAATTCAGGCACTGGGATACAGTGCTAATGTTTTGTATTTTATTTCTTCATTTTTATTGTATGACATTCAGTTTCTCAGACTATATAGTGTTGATAGCAATATGACTAATGAATTGAATAAAATTCAGAGCAAAGTGGTCAGGGCCTAACCAACGTACTGTTCTGCATTACATGGAGAGACTGAAGAAATCCACAAATACCCCTGCCATGGTACCAAATTTTCCAGCCAAAACTTAAACTGGGCACCTCCCAAGCGATAAGTTCAGCAGTGTTGCTATGTGAATCTGCCTTACGTTTTCATTTTTGAAGGAAAATATAGCTAATATAAGTTATAAGGTCTATTAGAAAAGTTCTCAGACTGATTAATTAAAATGTGATAGGCACCAGGTAGTTCTGGTAAACATAATTCCCTGCAGAATAGTCACCTTTAGCATTCTAGCAATGTTCCCATTTTTTCCAGTATTTCATATGTGATTTTGAAGAAATTTGGTTAGCTGCTCTACTGTTTTTTCTTGTATTTCCTCTGCTGGTTTTAATTAATGCCATTTCAAACAAACTAATTGTCAATTTTGGGAGCAGAAAAGGCCTTCTGGAGAGATCAGGTCACCAAGGTCACTGTGCAACCACTGGAGTTCTGTTTTTGCCGCAGTTGTAATATCTGACTTGCATGTCATGAATTGTACCTGTATAGAATTCTGACATGTAACTAGTCTGTTGAACAAGATCAGTGTAAGCCTCCATTTGATTGAAGTGTACGAATTATTTCTGTGATATAAAGTGAGAGCACAAATAGTGAAAGGCTATATTCCAGTTTGGTGTAACACATTTTTTAAACAGTTTTTACATTGATGCATATTTTGATGGTCTTGCTGTTAATGTAATGCAGATGCACACTGTGGATAAAAGCCTTGTGTGTTGGCAAATCTAATGGCTAAACAGATACTGCACTACATGAAGGCATTAATTTTTCCCTCTTATTTTGTTGTATATACATCATATCAAAAAATGTCTGAAACAAATGTGTGGATTTCAGTGAAATATTGTTATTGAATGGGTAGCACTCCTGCTTTGTGTCTGAGAAGATCCAGTTGGTGTAGAGAGCAGCTGTCTTTATGAGATTTTTTTGTGGTTTCTTTCAGTGTTTCAAGAAGTATGCTGTGTGTTAAATTTAACCGTGACTTTCCCTAATATCTTTTTCAATTTATTAGTTGCTACTCTTAACAATCAGTGCTATGTAGTCTGAGGTATTTACAATCTTCTTAAATAAGCCACAGATAAATTTAATGAAGTCTATTTTATGTCATAAACAGATTTCTTGTACAAGCCCTGTTTTAAAATTTAGATTGTGGTATTATGGGTTATGACACTGTACCCTCATAGGTTGTTTCCACATATTAAGTAAATTGGCTGGCACCAGCTCCATAAGTGGCCCTTAACATTTCATATGTAATTTGAAGTTTTATCTTGAGAATGAAGTTGAATGAAGACAGTAATGATTACATCTTTCAACAAGACGGCTCTCCGGTTCACTACAAAGACGTGCGAGGGTGTCTCAATCAAAACTTGCCACAAAGGTGGATAGGACGCACAGGGAAACAAGATGACGCGTTAATGCGATGGCCACCCCGCTCCCTGGATTTAACCCTGTGCGACTTTTTCTTCTGGGGGTTTGTGAAGGACACTGTCTTTGTGCCTCCACTCCCCGCTAATCTCCAGATTTTCGCAACCGTAGCACCGCTGCTGTGGCTCTGGTCGACTGTGATATGCTGACAGGCATGTGAAACGAGATGGACTATCATAGAGATGTCTGCTGTATTACCAAAGGTGGATACACTGAGTATCTGTGAAATATGTAAAAAAAACTTGCAGAGTTTCTCTGTCTATTGGCGTAAGAACTGCCATGATTCGTTGAGTAGTTTATTTGTTGCGAATTTTTAAAATGTTTCACGGACTTATGAATAACCCTGTATAGTTTTGTTCAAAATATATTTTCTCAAATGAATATTTAATTAGATATATGTGAGGTTTTTGTTTTTTAAGAAAAACATATGGAGGATTTTCACATACAATTGTTGTAATTTCTGTCTGATTTTAATCACAAACTGAAACTGATCGACAGATTTCAGTAATGCTCCCCATTGTACATATGTATTTTCAAAATACTGTCAGCAATTCCCAGATTGATATTATCATACAAACATAAAAATAGACTGATACTACTGGTACCCAAAGTTCCCGAAATTCCTCAGCCATAGCTTAACCACTTATCGAAATTTCTATTTGCCCCATCCCCTTTGAAGTAGTCCCCTTCGGCATTGATACAGCGATTCCTGTGGGATTTTCATGATCAGAAGCACTTCTGGAAGTCATATGGCTTCAGCATCTTCATCACATTCTGTGATACGGTCTTTATCTCTCTAATGCTGTCAAAAGTCGCCCCTTGAGCTTCAATTTCATCTTCAGGAATAAGAAAAAGTTGCAGGGGGGCAAGTTCCAGTGAGTAGGAAGGGTGGAGGATGACTCGTATTCGTAGAACCCAAAAATTGCCGCACAACGAGCAACGCGTGAGGCAGAGCTTTGTCATGATGCAGGACCCAGGAGTTGTTGTGCCACTTGTCTGGATGTTTGGGCTGGATGTTTTCCCTCATTCGCCTCAGAACATCACGATATAATTTTCCCTTCACCGTCTGTCCTGTTGGAACAAATTCCTTATGCACGGTGCCTTCACTCTCGAAAAAAAAATATTCAACATTGAATTGACATTGTTCTGAACATGTCGTGCTTTCTTCGATCACAGTGAAGTTGGAGTCTTCCAATGAGACAACTCCTGCTTAGTCTCAGCATCGTACCCAAACACCCAAGATTCGTCACCAGTAATGATGTTGGAGATAAAGTTAGGGTCTTTTTGTCCTGTTCCTTGAACTCAGTGCAAACAGAAATGTGGTATTCCTTTTGATCACTGCTCAGCAGCCTTGGCAGAAATTTTACTGCAGTGCACCTCATGTTGAGGTCATCCGACAAAGTTCGCTGGCACGTTCCATACAACCATCCAACAATGTTCCAAACATCATGAATCATTTGTTGTCGGTCTTCCAAGATAGCCTCTTGCACTTTTGCCACATTTTCGGTCATGGTTACAGTCAAAGGTCGTCCAAAACGTTCATCATCGACTGACATCCGTCTGTTCTTGAAACCCTTAAACCATTCGTAGGTTTGTGTTTAGCCTAGGGCATTATCACCAAATGTTTTTTTAAGCATTTGTATGTTCTGAAGCCGTCTTGCTGAGTTTGAAGCAGAATTTGATGCAAATCCATTGCTCCTTCACATCAGTTATTTTAGCAGGTCGCTACAATCGCATAACAGCACTAACACAACATAGCAAAAATGCACAGAAACAACACATGTCCTCACAGCAGAAAACCACATGGAAGAATGATTCACAAAGGGTAGAGCTCAAGATACCTGGAGGCCCACAACTGTACTACAAGCGGTTTTCGCGCGGCATTCCAATTTCAGGAACTTTTGGGTAGCAGTAGTATAATACTTGTATTGCCAGAATGCATTTGTTTAGTGCAAAGAACATTTGAAGAAACTGGGGAATGAAATAAAATACCTCATTTAGAATTCACTGTTATATTGGCCCAGACCAGGTACTGAACCCCTTTCCCCTCCTTTGGGTTACTGACTTTGACATGGAAGATCAAGGGAGAAAATTGTATCAACATTTGCTGCCTTTTGTTTTGCAGAGTTGGTGGACTGGTTACTTAACAAAGCATTTTTGGATCGTAACATGAGTCTTCTTGCTGCTACATTTCTTGTAGCAAGGCAGTGTTGTGCAGAGGAATGTGTTCCCTGGTTCTCTACCTATGTGTTCTGGTTTGGGACAACATTTGGACCTGAATCATCTTGGGCCTCTCAACACGAATCTGGGCTTTTGATCCAGTTCCTTACTGATATAGTTCCATATGAGCCACCAGCATGTCTCAGAGTTCATATTAATAAGGTGAGTTGTGCATGTCACAGAGTTTCTAGCAGCCGAAGTCACTACCAGTTCTTACTAGCAGACACAATCCTGAAATCCTGAACTAGTTCTCTTCATGTCATTTCCTCATGTCCTGTTACTTGCTGTTATCATAAGACCATTTGGTGGAAGAATTTTTTTTTTAGCAACTGTACCTACAAAATGATTACCTTTGTGATATAAAATTAGCCACACTCTCACAGTTCTGTTTACTGTTCTCTGACACTGTTTGTGTGTATTTAGATTTCCCATTGTTCCAGTCTTCTGAAGGTCTTTTGCACTGCAGTCATGCATTTAGTGTAACAGTTCAGCATTTTTGCATTTAAAGTACAGTAAAACCTCATTAATTCAAACTACTTGATGCAAACATACTGGGCTTTTAATTGTGCAGTTTCAAATTAACCAGTTTTTTTCAATGCTTATTTACCTGTCATGTGACTTGTTGAAGTCCTGATGTTATGTTTCAAGCTCCGATTTTTTTTACTTACTTGAGTAGTTAGATTACCTTTTTGCATTCATCTTAGAAATACCAAAATATGTAATTTAATACAGTTCACATCAAAATGTGAGGTAGAAAAATCCACATTTGTCAAAGTGTGATATTAGCACACTGCTGTAGCATAGTGCACACATCATTCTGTTCACATGGTTGTGAGGTTCATACCAGTATCAGTTGCTGAACTGGGTTACCCCACAGTACACAAAATATGGTGCAGAGAAATGTAGACTGTATACATAGATTACACAATAGTGCCTTGGGATCACAGAACAGTTAAGTGGTTGATGTCACCTGTAATTCAGTTAAGACAACATTTTATTGCTGTTACACAACATTTGAACAACACAGAAGAATGCTCACTGAATAGTTAACACAATGATTTCATCATGTCACAGAAAAGGTATCAATTTCTGGCATCAGTTGGTTAGCACTTAGAAACTTGTTGAGGCTTCTAGGATAAATCATGTGACCTTGCAGTTTCTCCCACTCATTTTACAGCATTACATAGCACATGTTGTGGGCTGGCCCTCTGTAGACCTACAGTGCATGACTGGAAGGAATGGACTCCACACCCCAACATGTCTATCAAATCTATCCAGGTCTACATTCACTGTGCATGTATGTACAGCTGAATTATGGTTGCTTCTGCAAGGTTATACTGGAATGTGTAGTGGACACTGGTCTAAGCCTTGCTCCATGTGATAACAATGGTGACTGTACCATAATGCATTAGTGTATGAATTTTTACTTGAGTTTTGCAGAAGGTAAAATAAATTTTTCAATTCAACTCTTAGTAGCCAGAGGGCTCCAGTATTGCTTTGAACCACAAATTAAGGGTACTTAAAAAATTTAGTACATTAAGACATAACAAATCTTTTGTTTAAAGCCAAGGAATGTCTAATGCTTCAAATTATATGGTATTTCAGATTATAAACAGTTATGAATTAATGAGGTTTGACAAAGCAACGCAGTTCTTACCAGTTCTTTAGCTTTTAAAAGTAATGTAATGTCTGCACCTACCTCCTTTTTTTATGGCTATCATACAGGGTAATAATTTCTTTGTCACCGTTATTCACAGTTTATTCATCATGTAGATTTATCATCCCAAAGCCTGATACCCTGAACTCTCCAGTTTGCCAGTAATACATAGTACCAACACACATCATTACTAACATGAATGTTCCTCTTCATCTGTTGGGTGCAGTGACTGAATGGTGACTTAAATCAGAAAAGCCACCCAGTTGTGTTCTTTTCATACACAGGCTCCTGCAAGTCGTGCCTTTTCTGTGCTGGGGGATTACATAACTTTGGCAAAGACACGACTGAAGGATCTTAATGAAGCCCCAGGATTTGGGCTGTTTGGGCATGGATTTGTAAGTTTCCAAAAAGTAAAGGTAAAGTTGTCCCTGTGCTTAAACACCATACCTTATAGATATATGAGGCAGAAGAGGTAAGGCTGAATGCATTTTTAACCTGAACCTGAGTTGTAGGTGAATGATGAGTCTCAAATTCCAGCTGCTTTTCCCCTAGTGAAGGATCCACTGATATGCATTGCTAATCATTTTGCCTACTCTCAACATGTATTTTAACCAAAAAAAAGTTACTCTAATAAAAGCTGCCTATTTTTCAGAGACATGTCATTACACGCATTTCAAGACCTTACATTGAATGGCCCCAGTGATTTGTCACCTTGTCACTTTATTGATGATGTAACTAGACCATACTAGTAGCTGTCTATTCATACTGAGCGCAGTATTTAATTACAGCCACACTTTGTGCCTTACAGTCAGTATATTAATCTGACATGTGGCATCTAGAAGTGCATATGTTTTGTTGGATAGTGTCAATATTGCCAATGCAAATTAATTGTCAGGCAGAAAATTTGAAAGGTAAAAAATATAAGTATCAGGGAACAACACTAACAAATATGAATCAGGTTCAAGATAAAAATATAAAAGAATAGGTACCTGTTATTATTCACTTCTAAAACTGTAACCATTCAGTTTTTCAAAATGCTGGAATGTGTGAATGATGGTTGCTTAACTGTGAAGGAAGAACATAAATTATAATTGTTTAGAAGCAGTTTTCTGGAATATACTAGGCAATAAGCATCATAAGGACTCTGAACTTTAGGGAAGCCGCAATGTGCTGGACATGTGGTTAGAATGAGAGTGCCAAGGAATGCATACAGATATTGTGTAGGGAAGCCTCTTTGGAAATGGCCACATGGAACACTGAGAGGGACATGGGATACTGTAGAGCTGGGTCTTAAGGATATAAGATGTGAGGATGAGAAGGGGATTAAACTAGTATTAATAGTTTTTTTAACATCTAAGTTTTGCTGTTACAGCATTAATGGGAGCTGGGTTAGTGTAGTCAGTACTGTGACCAGGCTATGAGCAGGACGACAGGAATTGCCATTTTATTCCTGGCAGGGGCAGTAGATATTTCTGTTTTTTGAAGTGCCAAATTTGGCTCTGGAACCCATGAAGTCCCACATTCAGTGAATATTGGGAGTAAGTTGGCTAGGGAGTGAAACTTGCATCTTACTTCTATCCACTGTCCCAAATGCCTTTATGGTGTGCATACAGACAACTTTACCTTCACTATAGCATTAAGTTGTTTATTATTGTTCTTGCTACAGCCATTTTAAATCATATGATTTAATAAGCCACTACCAGTGTTAATTGCCATATATGTCATATTGAGTTAAGTGCCTCAGTGTTGTTGTGTATTGCTAAAATATGTGCATGGCTCATAATACTGGATGCATCCTTTTTTAGTTTTATTCCATAGCATACCATCATTAGTGTTAGTGAAAATAACAGTTGGTGGTATTTCCACTGGATTGTGCACTGTAATCCACATTATCTTTAATTTTATTCTCTTGGTATTTCAGACCACAGAGCAAGACATAGATCATGCACTGAAACACTTTGAAACACACAATGGGGATATAGCACAGATACTGCTGAGTGCAAGTGTGTTCCGCCGCCAACACTTTGAACAAGAGTTTCTTCCAAAGTTGCTCACCCCACGTGTAATTCCAGATGTTCCTGATATTAAAGCAAAGTTTATAAATCAGCTCTACAGCATGAACAAGATAAGCCATTCTGTGTATGCCAGGTATCGAGAAGCATGCTTGGCTGAAGCTAGGACATTACAGGGTAAGAAGTAATCTGTATTAGTATCTGTATGTTATTATGAAGGTAATGAAAACTTGTCTACAATTAATGAACCCACATATAAGCAGTGTGTTTGCAATACCAAGATAGAAAGTGAATCATTATATGTGTGTTCTGCATTGTATTCAAAATTCAATAAATTAAAATTTCTTTACAAAAATTTCCTTGTGTTGAACGTGGGAGAAGTCTGTTTTCAAAATGGGGGCACTGTACTTATAAGGAGGAAATTACTGTGTTTAAATCACCTACAGAAAATATGTGTAGCAAGTACTGAAACTTGAACCTGTTTGTAAGGGCACATTTTCTATACAAAAGACTGCTGTGGCCTGAAACAGTGACTGACTAGGTCACTGCATGGCCCATGATCTTCCTTGAACAGGTTGCAGTAGTTTGCTTTAGACAGACTTAATCTTGTTGAGTTCTCTGAAGTTTTGTGACTGGCATTACAAAGCTTATAAAGGTTGTCTTCATTAATATTTGTTGACCCTTTTAAAACATTCTTCAAATGAATAGTTGTAGACTTGTTTATTTCCTTGTTGGATAAACCCTAAATATCTTCTTCCTATACAGCTGAAAGTAATTTCCTCCATACTGAACAATAACACCTTGAACGCTCCAGATATTGCACCTCATACTGTGAGTTTTTTTCCCAGAATGTCATAATGCTCTCTTTCTCGACATATGGTGTGAAAAGGCCAGCCCAGTAGTATCATTTCTTGATCTAGTTTATGTCTGGCAAAGACTGTGTGTGCATTCTTCACTCCAGTTGTTACTCTTACCATTGGATCATCTCCTTTGTCCCCAAACCTTGGAGTGGTTGTTTGAGACAAGGATGGAAACATGGTTATTGTGTGTTGATATTTGTAAAAATGTGCTATTGTAAAGATCACAGAAAGGCCTGACACTTGAAGTGGCAGTTTTCAGATTAAACAAATGACAAACAAGGACATGAACCTGGAATTTATTTTTATAAATATAATGATTGAATAAAATCTTTAATGGAGAAAGGATTTGATATCAAAACAGAGAAGTAGTATAGATTACAAAAAATACACCAATTTTATAAATTGTAATGTGTGAAGAAAGGGTGTAGTAGAGAAAATTCTTGATCTCTTCATTCTCAAATACCAAATTATAGGGCTCTTATAGTTTGGTACTGTGTGTTGACAGGTATGGTGAGGCCTTACTGCCCCAACTAACAGAGGATGATATAATGGCACCACATAAGCAGTACCTTCCCCTCCAAAAGCCAGCCCCTAGCATCCACATAGTGAAGGGGTGGCCATGTTGTAGAGGGGGTAGCATCTGTTGACAGCCAACAGGGGCAATGGTCCACCCAAGCCAAGGTGTGAGGCATCATGCCAAGGGCTGCATGGCACTAGTGTGGTGATGGCAGTGTCTTGAACGATCCCCTTGGGGTACCAGGCAGCACCCCATTTTATTTATGCTGTGCTGGTGGTGACTGTTATTTCCCCACTGCTCATGAGATGCATATGGAGATGTCTGATAAAAAGAAAGTGCAGGGACTGTCTTGTACAGAGACATCTGTTCAGTTTTGCTCAGCACGGTGCTGGCAGTTCTGGAGAACAACTACTTGGAGCTGGCATTTCTGGCAAACCTAAGCACAATATAGAGGGTGAGGACTCATGAACTCTGGGACACTTACCTATGCAGGAAACCGTCCAGGGAGCTGGTTCATCTGGCATATCAACACAGGGAGCTAGTAATAGCAAACCTGTAGAGGTGGAGGGTCTGCAATTAGCAACTCCTGCAGTCAGAGGGCACCAGTTAGCAAGACCCAAGTTATCTGGGGCCACTAGGTGGAAGGTCAAGAAAACTAGGACAGGTGAGAGTGGTAATGGGACACAAGTCCTTGTCCCAGCAAACAGTGGGTATTGAAAGGCCCGTATCTGAAATGCGTACTCTGAGTGGGCAGCCTCTTAAAAAGTACAAGTGTGCAATGGAGCCTGAATGTTATAGGGAGGCACTGCTCAGCTTCAGGGCAGCCATCCTACTGGACCTTCCAGAGGATAAGTTGTTTGAAGTAGACCAGGACTTGGTCCTCAAGGAGAGTGGAACCCCAACTCCTCTGATCTTAGAGGCTAGAGTGAGGTGTATTAATTTATGTGTATGCCAAACAAAGGTCTGTAGTCTGGTATGCTGGAACCCTGAATGGGTTCCAGTTCAGAGAAGCCACAAAGCTGAAAATAATTGATGCAAAACACCTTTATGAGTGAGTGAGAGCAGCCCTCAGGACTTTGGATCAGGTACACACAGATTCTAGACAGCTGTGGCAGTGGATCAAGAGCTCCATACAGAGAACTGGAAGGTTCTTGATTCACTGGATGAGGCCACAGGAAGAAGACTTATCCTACTTGTAGACAGGATTCAGTGAATGGAATTATAAAGACCAGCTGCAAGATTTACACAGGGCTGTCTGAGGGCACCTTCAGGGCACTCATTGACCATCTAGTGGATTGAGACAGGAGTCAGATGACTCTGGGGACCCAGAAGATATGGCTGGGCGAAGCCCTACAGTACCAGGGACTGCTGGATATTTTGCCCTGTAGGTCACAAGCAAGAGGACTCTTGAGAAGGCAAAGAGAGGGAATTAAATCCCTTTAAAGGATAATTTAAAACAATGGGTAAGAGGATTCTCCAAACATATAAATGTATGATGCTGTACACCATATTCTCTGCAAGCATTCAAGACAGTCTTTGCCACAACACAACATCGTGAAGTGACTAACAGCAGCACTCCCTGTTATTGCACAGCAACTACCAGGTATTGAAGGTTTGTGTCTTGTGATGTGTTATTTCAGCATCAGAAGGTCATCTTGAATTAAGAAACTCGCAGGTTAATACACTTGAAGACATCCACATTATGGCCACGTACAGTACAGTCAGATATTGGCAGTTTCTAAAGTACTGTGTAATTTTTATTGTTTGTTGGCAGTCTTCAGTCTTGGAATGATGTCAGTCAAGGGAATGCTATTACCTGTGATGAATGTCAAATTTTGTGTGAAGAAGAACCCTGCAGTATCTTTGTCTCTGTCTTTTTGTTGAAACGAGTTCATTGCTTATTTTTGTATTGATTACATTACATTCACACTGTAAAATACAACCAAAAAGATGAGAATTGCTTTACAACTGTGTAACATATACAAAATATAAAGCATCTTCATTAACAATAAACAACTAAAAAAAGAAAGAAAGGGGAAAAAAAAGAAAGCAAACTTTAGCTACAGAACAATGATCATCAGAAGTCAGAAACTAATAAAACCTGTAATTTACATTACAATTTTAACACTGTAACCAGTTCTTGTGGTGTATTTGTGTGTGTTGTTATCACACATTATCATCACTGTCATGTTGTATTATTTTCTTTCATTGCTTTTCTTTGTTGTCCTCGTTTCTTACTGTTGCAGTCACATGACCTCAACCATATATTGCTGTGTAATTTCTGTAACTGTAATTCATTCCTATAAGATTTTTCTTTGTCTTTGGTACTGAGCCTATTACAGTTGTATGTATGTTGCAGAAGTTAGCATCAAAATGTGCCTGTCAATACACAACATAAGTAGGTGTGGTGGGGAATACAAAATAGCATGAAAGGTTGACATAGTACTGGGCTTAATGTGTTCTGTATCCATGCATTAGACGAATATTTAAAATTATATAATAAAACCAACAAACACACTGTATGAGATATGTTTTATGACATTAATTACATACATGTTTTTATCGATTTTGTGATCAACATCAGGGTAGCATTACAAAGGTATTTAGAATACAGTAAACTGCAAAAGTGTGTAAGTGGAACTACTCAAAGTTTAAGACATTTATTGTTACCATGAATTGTTCGTGATATTCATTCAGTTTGGCAGATTACTGTATTCTTCATACTCTTGTAAAGCCACCCTGATGATGATCGCATAAGCGATGGAAATATGTTGGGAATTAATAACATGTGATGAAACATTTTATTCACATGCGTTTGTTGATTTTATTCCGTCAGTCAAAATAGTAGTTGGCTGTTGCACCGGCCGATCTACCACCACTTTTGTAGCTGGAGTTCGTACGTCGAATTGTTACATCTGTGTCGCGTCATCAACGTTTTAGTACCATCGATCACCAATAGATGGAAGTAGGTTTTGTTCACAATTTCAAGGTATCTCTGCGAGTTGAATAACCATGGGTAATGCTTTAATGTTTGCCAAAATGTGTAAGTGCCGTAAAACCATGGTATTGCATTTATGTGCTCATCGTTTATCTGTGACTAAGGAAGAGAAGAGGGATTTGTGTGTTGAAGTTGTGTTTTTATCAGAATGGAGTATGTGAAAGGTGGGGATGTCACGTGTTGTCTATAATCATAAACACAGATTTAGGAAGAATGTGGAGTTAGTATTTTGCAGGTACGAGTGGATTTTGCTTTATACTACAAGGTACAGAAGGCTTGGAATTTGGAGGCATATACATGACTGCAGAAATACCTATTGAAATATTCAGCCAGTTCCAACAAAATTAAATGGAACATGAATATATTTTGGTCACACTATAGCATAGGCCTTAATCCCACGTATGTTGATGCATGTGAGAACCTCTTCAACCTGTCCAGAAGTTATTTTAGCGATAGAACAGCATCGCTACACGGGAATACGTTGAAAATTGAGAAACCTGTAACTATTGGATGCCCCCAAGGTTCTTGCAGCGGTCCAGGGTATTGGGATATACTTTACAACTCGCTTCTTAATATGGAATTCTTTCACAGAACCAGGGTAATCGCCTTCGCGGATGACCTACTAGTACTAACCCGAGGGAAAAGCGCCCTGCACACAGAGAACTATGCCAACCAGGACTTGAAAAAAATTGAGAACTGGGCCAGGGAGAACAAAATGCATTTTAACGAAAACAAGTCTAACATCTTACTGGTGACAAAGAAAACATCAAGAGATAGTA
>Ga0131853_10004888_pt1 | contig 24095 bp, 18 predicted proteins | sample TergutLab28metaG_FD_92764 | JGI IMG/M metagenome (GOLD analysis project Ga0131853, IMG submission 92764) | Labiotermes labralis P1 segment gut microbial communities from Petit-Saut dam, French Guiana - Lab288 P1 (version 2) (version 2) | ecosystem: Host-associated > Arthropoda: Insects >...
GTTTTACTTGACACAATCACCATGCTTCTTAAAGGAAAACAGGAGCGTTCAAGGGCTACTCTGTGGCCTTCCTCGATAGGAAAAATCAATACTGTGGCAGCACTGCTGCTTGCCCTTATCGTCGCATCCATGAATTCGCCCCTTCTGGATCCGTATCGCCTTTCAGCGAACAATCAGGTCGAACGCCTACTTACGAGGCGAGTCAGCCCCGAAAATTTTGATTTTTTATACCTGCGCTTTAACTTGGGGCGCTACGGAAACTTAGCGTTAGCGCGTTTGTTGGAAATCGAAAATATAGCAGGCGCTGAGCTTATACGCGCCAAGGCGGCGGAGGCCATTGCGGAAAACCCGGGGGAATATTGGACAAACATCCGAAATGGCATAGTCTCCGAGAGGACGCGCAGGGAAATCTTAGATGGCGCAAGAGTCCACCCGGAAGGCCGTATATTGCCGCAGGCGTTCATTGACAGCGTGGTTCGCCAGTGGGGGCACGCGGATTTCTACCTTCTTCGTGACGTACGCAGAGCTTCAGACTTGGCATTTTCCTTCAAAAGACTCGGAATTGAAAATGACGATGAAAGCCTTCTGCTCGTCAGGAGGAATAAGGGGCTGCTTATAGACGTTTCCTATCCAGATCCCAAGGTTATCGGCACAATCTATGGATACTTGAACCCTTCTGACATGATATTAAACGACGTGGAGGTACTGGAGCCTGTCTTTAAAGACATTAGATTGAGGGGCATACGCTATCAAATTATGCCTCGCGGCGAATAGTGTGATGACATACGGACACGGTTTGTTGTTCGCGGCACTGGCAGCCGTATTCTGGGGAACCGCCCCAGTTTTGAACAAGAAAGCCCTGGGCGAGATGGGGCTTTGGAAAACCAACGCCTTTCGCGGCCTGGGGGCACTTATTGTGCTTGCCTCAATGTTTTTATTCGCCCTGTTTGCGAAGCCGGAAGCCGCTTGGGAACTTTTATCTCTCAGCGTGACGGCCTATTTGCTTTTGCTGTCGGTCGCCCTTTTAAATAACATGGTGGGAGACGTTTTTTACCTGTCCGCAATCCGTGACATAGGCGTAAGCGTGGCCGCCCCCATAGCCAGCTCTTTTCCTTTATTTGTGGCGCTTATTTCGTGGTTCTGGTTCGATGAAGCCCTCACTTTTTCCGTGTTGAGCGGAACGCTCCTTGTTGTGACAGGGCTTGCGCTTTTGAACGCTCGCGCGACGGAAACACGCGGCACTGGCAGTTCGCGTTACCTGCGCGGCGTTGTCGCCGCCATGCTGACGGCCATGTGCTGGGCGGTAGGTTTGACTTTCAATAAATACCTCGCGCTTCACGGCGTCAGTTCCGCTGCCATGGTGTTCTGGAGGGGTATTTTTTTCAGCGCGATGGCCATTACCCTCATGCCCGTTTTAAGCCGCGCTGAAAAAAGAGCGGACAAAACTCCCTCCGCCGGAAGTGCCATTGCAGCCATGTGCGCGGGAATCTCAGGACTTGTTGTGGGAACCTGGTTTTATATAACCAGCCTTTTCATAATTCCAATAAACGTCGCTACACCCATCGCATCGGCAGGTCCCCTGATATCGGTTATTTCAGCCTGCGTATTTATGGGAGAGAGTCTCCGCCCAATCCAATGGTTTGGCATTTTCTTCGTAGTCGGTGGCGCGGTATTCGTAAGTATTTAAACCAAGCCTTTTATTTCAAATTGTTTTTATAGCAATTTGCACAAACGTTTAGTCTGAATCAAGGTGAAACACCAGTAGTCATCGGCAAGAAGTTTATACATAAAATAGCCAACGGCTATAAGCCTCATCGGCATACGCTATATTGAGCAATATCGGCGCGCCCAGAACGGTAACCAAAACTACGGTGATAACGCTTGGAAACAAAATCGAACTTAAATAACCGGCGGCTATGCATTTGCTGCTGTCAAGAATATGCCCTGTCAAGAATATGCCCTTGACTTACCGTCTGAAATGATGTAATGTACATTAAATGTATTTTGACCAATATTGAACAGCTTCTAAAGAAAGAAGGGGTTATCATTTAAGGAGGTGAAACAGATGAGAAATGATGAAACAAAATTGGTCTATTTTAACGGGAAACCTCACTGGCTTATGCCTGATGGTTCCTTTGTTCCGGCAAAAAGCCGTAAAGGAGATTCTTTTGCGCCAGGAACTCTCTATCTAAGAGACAGAACTCTTGACGTTCTGCACCTGATAAGGGACTAAGTAGACACAAAAACGAAAAGAGAAAGTTTGACAAGTGGTCTCCGAAAAAGCAGGCCACCATGATGTGAAGATACCGGAAGATTTTCAGAATCTCTGTGAAACGCATATAAGTCAACAAGTACAAAAGCCGGCCAGCTTGTGGGTCGGCTTTTGTTATACAGCTATTTCAGCTTCAGGTTCTTTATTTAACTCATTGGCAAATTTTCTGTGGTATGCTTTCCCCAAATAATAATTTCTTTATTAAGGTAAGGAGTGGCCATAATGAAATTTAAACTTCCAGAATACCATGAGCCTCTTTTTAGCGAGCCTCCATTAAAAAACGCCCCGTTTGCCAGAACTGCGCCCGCTCCTTCGGATGGCGTGGCTCCACCTGATTTTCATGCGCTCTCGATCTTCCCAGAATATTTCAAAGTAGACTCTGCCTCCGCCAAAAACTGGCTCCTTCCTGCGGAGAGCCGCATGGACTGCGTTCCTGTGCTCCGAGAATCGACTTCAGGGCCTTGGATAGACGCCGTGGAATTTCGCCGCCTGAAACGCGGTGATCAGGTTATTACAGGCCGCACTGAAGACGGTAGCGAAGGCGTATATGTGGACTCTCAGGCTTTTCGAGAGGAAAAATCCAAAGACTCTTTCGCGTTCAGAACAGGGCGCAGCCGAGAAACAGCGTACTCCCGCGATTATGATGAGCTTTATGAGCTATTACGCTACGAAAAAGAATACGGCTACATAGCTTGGGTGCTGGGTCCAGCTGTGTCGTTCGACCATGACTCTCGCCACGCGATGGTGAATCTCATTGAAAAAGGTTACGCTAACGCCATTCTGGCCGGAAACGCGCTCGCCACTCACGATTTGGAAGGAGCTGTTCTTAAAACAGCTCTGGGGCAGGATATTTACACGCAGGAAAGCCGCCCAAATGGTCATTACAACCACTTAGACCTGCTCAACACGGCGCGCCAACACGGCTCAATCCCTAAATTAATCGATGCGGAAAAAATAAACAACGGAATTATCCACGCCGCCACGAAAAAAAATATTCCTCTGGTGCTGGCCGGTTCCATCAGGGATGACGGCCCTTTGCCTGAAGTTTACGGAAATGTCTACGAAGCGCAGGACGCCATGCGGAGCCATATACGCAAGGCAACCACGATTATAGCGCTAGCAACGCAACTTCACACCATCGCGGCGGGCAACATCACACCCTCCTACGCCGTAAGGAACGGCAAAGTAAGGCCTGTGTACTTCTATTCAATAGATGTGTCGGAATTCGCGGTCAACAAACTTCGCGACAGGGGAACACTTTCGGTCATTCCAATCGTGACTAACGTTCAGGATTTTTTGGTGCTTTTGAAAAACAACCTGTGCCATGAATAATCTCCCGTATACCAGGGGATTTTAATTTGCATGAATTGGTGTATGATATCCGAAAAGCTATTGCAGGCTTTTCAGCTATTTACGTTTTTTGCATGGATTCCTACGGCTTAAAAAATGGAATTACAGACTTTAAAATCGGAGCGGAGTCATGGATCAGACCAAATCAAATTTAATTACGCTTGATTTTTCCATGCGCTGGCTTTTTATACCGCCAGTCATCGCGATCTTTACAATAATATTAACGACGCTCTTCTCCTCCGGTATCGCTGTTCCGGTCGATCCGGCAATCTGGGGGCTTGTGGGGCTAATGTTCGTGCTGCTGACCGTTCTTTATGGAATTTTTATCAAGCAGTATTTTTTCGCGGGACTCTTGCCGGTACAAATGATAGCCCAGGGAATTCTACTCTGCCCCCTTTCGTTGCGTATGGGCGCAGCGGCGCTTTCGTGGATAGGGGTTACCCTGGCCATTTGCGGAGCCGTGATTTTAGTAGCGCTGTACTATCACTCGCGCGTAAACCTGCTGACGGCATCGCAGGCAGGGCCTAAATCAGAGCTGGCGACCCTGCCTCTGCCCTTCGTGATCACCGACGCCAAAGGTTACATAATTTCAGCCAGCGCTTTTCTGCTGCAGCTGTTGCAAAAGAGCGATTCTGACGTACAGGGGGAAAAAATTGACGAACTTCTGCCATTCGACAAAGAAACAGCCAGTATAGGCGGGAGAGAGTGGAGGCTCCTTCAATCGCCTATGGAGGATGGAACCCAGTATTTCCAACTGGAAGAAGCGCGCGAAGTCAGTGTTACGCTTCAAGCCAACACCGGTAGTGACGATGTTTTCGTAGACGCCGCCACCTCTCTTTACCAGCAATCTTACGCAATAAAGCGCGTGGAGGAGGAGCTTTACCGCATTTACCGCTATAAGAGATGGATGTCTGCCGCGTTATTATGCGTAAACTTTCTGGAAAACGAAAACGCCGCCCCTCCTGACTCAAAAAAAGAGAAGGACATATTTAACGACTATTGCCGATTCATTAATTCCAACACAAGAGAAACCGACATTTCATGCCTTGTCGCTCCCCGCGATATCCTGATAGCCATGCCGGAAACTTCGTTGGACGGCGCTCAGGCCATAGTAAGCAAATTATTGGATTTTCCTGCCCACATTCAGGAAAAAATCAAAGAACTGAACGGTTCAATGGAAATTCTTGAGAGAACCGTTTTTTTCAACGCTTCCTCCGGGGTGCTTGATTTCGACCGCCTGATGGGAAAACTAGACGAAGCGATGAAGTCGTAGGAGGTTTTGTGTTGGCAAAAGAAGAACCTATCCGCTATATATGCAGCCATTGCGGTTTTTCCACGGTGACGCGCACAGGAAAGTGCCCGTCGTGCGGGAATTGGGGTACTTTAGCGGCCACATTGCCGCTTGTTGCCACAGCCGTCGGCACCAAACCCAAAGCAGAGATGGTGAGTTCTGTATCTGTCGTTCCGCCCGCGCGCTTATCGTCCGGTATAGCGGAATTGGATCGTGTTCTGGGCGGAGGATTGGTTCCGGGCGGCGTGGTTCTTATAGGAGGGCAGCCTGGAATTGGGAAATCAACGCTGCTTCTTCAGGCTGGCGGGTTGGTGGCGTCCAAAGAAACGCCTGTACTCTATATCTCCGGCGAGGAATCCAGCGCGCAGGTGGCGCTTCGCGCGTCGCGCCTAGGCGTTGCGTCGGAAAACCTTATGCTGTACTGCGGAAACAACTTGGAGGACGCTCTTTCTAATTTAGGCACACAGCGCGTCGGTTTATTTATTCTGGACAGCGTGCAGGCTGTAAAAGCTCCAGGCGAAACCGGCTGGCCAGGTACGCCGAATCAGGTTCGCGCTGTTGCCCAGCTCTCAGTCGACTGCGCCAGAGCGGCCAATATACCGGCCGTGCTGGTGGGACACATTACAAAAGACGGGCGGCTGGCAGGGCCTATGCTCCTTGAGCACATGGTTGACACAGTTCTAACGTTTTCCGGGGAAGGATATTCCTCGTACCGGATGTTGCGCGCGATAAAAAACCGCTATGGCAACACCGACGAACTTGGCGTTTTCGAGATGAAGGAGAATGGGCTTGCCTCAGTGGATGACAAGAGCGGGCTTTACTGGAACCGCACTGACGCAGGCGTGCCAGGCGTTGCCATGACTGTGGCAATGGAAGGTTCAACGCCGCTGATAGCCGAAGTGCAAACGCTTGCAAGCCTGACGGCTTTCCCTTATCCTAAACGCACATCGCGCGGCATAGAACTGAACCGCTTTCAATTACTGACGGCTGTTCTTGAAAAGCGCTCTGGTATCGCATGTAGCGGACACGACCTATACCTCAACATCGCGGGAGGGCTTTCGATACAAGACCCGTCAGCGGATCTGGCGGCATGTGCGGCCCTGGCTTCAGCGCTTAAAAACATCCCTCTGCGCGGAGACTGCTGTTACATGGGAGAGGTGGGGTTGGCTGGCGAAGTTCGACCGGTAGTTCGCCTTGCGGCGAGATTGAAGGAGGCGGAACGGCTGGGTTTTAAACGCGCTATTGTAAGCGATAAAGAACGGGACGAACAGTTTTCAGGGCAGCTCGATTTAGTGCGCGTCAACAGCTTGACCGATGCCCTTAAAATAGGAGGAATTTAAATGGAGAAAAATAAGCGTTTATGCAGGATATTAACGATTTTTATGATTTTTGCCAGCGTGCTGGTATTCGGCTCGGCAAAATTGAACGCCGCGAACCCTGACAGGATTGTAACGGCATCCCTTTCCGGCACAGTGAGCGTTCAGATGGAGGAATTTGTAGTCCGTGTAATCAATCAGGCCGAAAGCGAAAACGCTGGGTTGATCGTGTTCAGGCTAAACACTCCGGGGGGGCTGGTCTCAGCCATGGAGCGCATCACTGAGGCGATTCAAAATTCGCGCGTGCCGATAGTCATGTGGGTTCCTCCCGGTGCCCGCGCCACGTCGGCAGGGGCCTTCATGATGCAGGCGGCTCACGTGGCCGCCATGGCGTCCGGCACACGCGTAGGCGCTGCCATGCCTGTAGTCGCGTCTGGAGATGACGTTCCTGGCGAAGGTATGAGGCAAAAGGTCATGAACGACCTGATGGCGCATATGCGCGGCATGGCTAACTTGCGCGGACGCAACGAAGAAGCCGCGCAGCGAATGATAGACGAAGCCCATTCCTTCACTGCTTACGAGGCCATTGAAGAGAACGTCATTGATATCGTGGCGGACGACATTAACGCCCTGCTCTATGCTTCAAACGGCCGTATGGTCGATTTAGGCGGGCAAATGACCAGAATTGACGTTTCCCCCACCGCCAACATGGTTAGCGTAGAAATGAATTTTCAGGAGCGGTTTATACAGTTTCTCCTAAGCCCGGACATCGCCTACTTGCTACTGGCGGGCGGCATGCTGGCGATTTTTTACGCTATCATAACTGCGGACGGGTTTGTCTTGGGTACGACAGGAGTGGTTATGCTGCTGTTAGGCAGTATTGGGTTGAGAATGCTGCCGTTCAGCTGGGCTGGTGTGGCATTGCTCGGAGCCGGAGTCATCATAATGGGGCTTGAGGTTTTAACCGGCGGAACGGGAGGGCTGTTAGGACTACTAGGCACAGGGGTTATGGTAGCCGGAGGCGTGTTTTTATTCAGAGCGCCGGATGGAGAACTCCTGAACGCTTCTATCAGAACAATAGCGGTTATGTCCGCGGTTCTGGGCATTTGCTTTACTTTTTTCGCCATGATGATAGCCAGAACCTTCAGAGCAAAAGTCAAAACTGGGCAGGAGGGGCTTATCGGGCTTGATGTAGAGATACTGGAAGACCTGAACCCTGAGGGAATAGTCAAGTGCCGCGGAGAGGTTTGGAAAGCGCGAACCAAAGGCGAAATTCTCCGCAAGGGTAACCCTGCCGTGGTAACCTCGGCCGATGGTATAACGTTGATAGTCAAGACAAAAGATGGCATTTAAAATATTTTTATCGTAAAATTTCAACACAAAGCTGCCTTTTAGCCGCACAAGCGCTTAAGGCAGCTTTTTTAGTCGAGCAAATCTATCATTGACTTCATTAGTACATAAACTAACAAACATAGTATTTTTAATAATTTACTAGCCAGCCGAATTTATTCTAATATAGCGGTATCTTAGGAAAAATAAAAAAGCTCTCTACGAAATTTGTGCCACATTTACGAGATTAGCCATAGTGTCTCTATGAAAGTTCAGTTCTTTGCTATCAGTACAACTACAAACTCATGATTATGCCATAACTGCTAATGATGATTAACACAAGAGTTCAGAAAAGGCGGTGTTCGGATGGGAGTTATGTTGTCGCAGAGGCTATTGAGTGTTTCTATTCCAAAAATGTTTCACGCCAAACAAATTTTTCCCAGAGATTTATGCCAATTCGCAATCAAACGAATGCTAATTCAGCTTGTAAGTGCTCGCGGTGCTTGTTTTTTAGCTATTCTAGCTTTAGGCCTTTTATTTCAAATTGGTATTAATCCCTCAGGAAGAAATACCTGACAAAATGCAAAAAATACTTTCCCAACAAAAATCTGCTTTTAAAATTAAAAACGGCACGCGAATTGCACACGGCCGGCAGTAGAGGCGTTGCCGATAAACCGCTTGTTCTGAAGTGTTGCGAGGAGGTAGATGCTCAAAACCGTAGAATCATTAGAATTTCCAATAATTTGCACTTGGAGCGCGCTATGTTGTTGGAAGCCTACTATTACGAAGTAAAACATATCCCTGAAATAGAAATTCTTGACACGCCACGTGACGTTTTGTTCAATGAAAGCAACGATCTATTTTAAGAACTCAAAAAAAGAGAGGGATGTTTCATGAAGAAAATAACAATAAAACTCTTGGTGGTATTGCTGTCTGCTGTATTTATGGTCGCTCCGTCTCTGGCGGCGCCGGCTTTGATACAAATCTGCGGCGCAACCAGCGGAGGAACCTATTTTCTGCTGGCTAACGCTATCGCGCAAATGCTTAATACAAGAATGCCCGAAACATTCAGGGCTTCAGCACAATCTACAGCAGGCACGCCAGTCAACATGCGCCTCTTGGAAACAGGAGAGGCTGAGTTTGCGTTCGGACAGGCAGGCATCGCTAGAAACGCACTGGACGGAGTAGGCGGTTTTGAACAGCAATTTACGAATATATCCAGCGTAACCTATGTTTTCCCAAATGTCATGCAAATCATCGTAGCCAGAGACGCTAATATCAGAACCTTTGCCGACCTCAGAGGCCAAAGTTTCGCCGTAGGAGCCTCCGGCAGCGCTACTGAAATGAACAGCCGCGATTTGGCACAGGTTTACGGTCTAGATTATCTGAGTAGAAGAGATTTTACACCCCAATTCACCAGTGAGGCCCAGTCGGTGGAACTCCTACAAAACCGTCAGGCAGTAGGCGCCAACATGATTTCAGGCCTTGGTTCAGCTACTGCCACTGAACTCATGAGTTCCGGCAGATTCGAATTTCTTCAATTCTCCGATGAAACGGTCGCCGCATTAATGGAAATAAACCCCGCTTATTTTCCATACATCATTCCGGCTAATACGTTTGCTAACCAGCCTGAGCCGGTGCATACATTTGCGGTGGCAAATTTCATTTTTGCCCGCAAAGACCTGCCTGACAATCTCGTCTACGATTTTGTCAGAGCAGTCTATGAAAATGTTGAGGACTTGATTCTCGTCCACCACGTTGCAAGCAACATCAAAAAAGAAAACGCTGTAAATGGCTTGACTGTACCTCTGCATCCAGGCGCTGAGAGATTTTTTAGAGAAATCGGCGCCATTGAATAAGCTGTTACTGATGTAAACAGAGAAATCATGAAAACCCCTATGATTATTATTGAATCGTAGGGGTTTTTCGTGTAATCAATTATAGGAGGGGTACGTGCAATGGCAGATGGAAAACCTAAAAGCGCTCTTGATGAAAATATTTTGACGGAAAAAACGGACGAGGTTTTGCGTAAAGTTGACGCAGAAGCTAGGGTACGCAAATTAGACGGATTTACCGCAAAAATGCTGACCTGCGTTGCTGTACTAATGTCCATTTTCCATCTGTACATGGCCGGGCTCGGCACTATGCCAGCCCACCAGCAACGCATGTTACACCTGGCCTTTGCTATGTTCATTATATTTTTGTCGTACCCTTTCATGAAAAATTCCAAAAAAATAGGCGTTATAGATTACCTGTTCGCCTTTCTTGGAGTGGGCGTCAACCTGTATATTTTTTTTAACGTTGACGGAATTGCGGCAAGAGCTGGCCTGACTACCCAGACCGACATTATATTTGGATTTCTAACAGTTGTGCTCGTCTTGGAAGCGGCAAGGCGCTGTATAGGGCCAGAATTACCCATTCTGTCCGTCCTGTTTTTGGCCTATGCCTATCTGGGGCCGCATTTGCCAGGAGATTTTATGCACAGAGGATACAGCTTCAGGAGACTTTCAGAACATATGTATATCAGCGCCGAGGGGATCTATGGCATTGCGCTGGGTGTTTCCTCCACATTTATTTTCCTGTTTATTTTGTTCGGTGCTTTTCTGAGCGCGACAGGATTGTCGGAATTGATCACTAAAGTTTCCTTGGCCGTAGCCGGGCATAAACCAGGCGGTCCAGCAAAAGTAGCTATTCTTGGCAGCGGCTTCGTGGGAATGATTAATGGTAGCGCGGCCGCCAATGTAGTAACTACCGGAGCGTTCACCATTCCCCTTATGAAGCGCGTTGGTTACAAGCCTCATTTCGCGGGCGCTGTAGAAGCGACATCATCCACCGCCGGACAGATGATGCCGCCGGTGATGGGAGCCGCGGCGTTCATCATGTCAGAATTTCTTGGCATCCCTTACAGGACGATAATGCTTGCGTCCATATTCCCATCATTATTATTTTTTGTGGCCATATGGATTTTTGTTCATCAGGAGGCTGTCAAAACGGGGTTGCTAGGGCTGCCTAAAGATCAATTGCCTGACGCCAAATTAGCGCTCAAGAAAAGCGGTCACTTACTTGTCCCAATTGCTTTGCTCATATACTTACTGCTTGACAATTATACGCCGTCATTTGCCGCGTTTTACAGCATCCTGGCATTGATTGCAGTCAGTTTTTTAAGAAAGCATACACGTATGAGCATTAAACCGCTGATTGCCGCCTTGGAAGCCGGTGCGCGACAGGCAGTAGGCGTGGCAATCGCCTGCGCCGTTGTGGGCATTATCGTTGGAGTGGTAAGCCTCACCGGAATCGGGTTACAGCTGGCCAATATGATCTTGAGGCTCTCTGGTGGAATGCTGCTGCCAACGCTGATCTTCGCCATGATAGCATGTATTGTTGTAGGCTTGGGTATGCCAACGTCAGCCGCGTATATAGTAGCCGGCACGGTGGTGGCTCCTGCCATGATAAGGCTGGGCATTTCCCCGCTTGTCGCGCATATGTTCGTATTTTATTACGCGATACTTTCGGCCATTACACCACCGGTTGCATTGGCTTCTTATGCTGCAGCCGCGCTTGCGGATGCGCCTACCAACAAAGTTAGTTGGACAGCTGTCCGGTTGGGGCTAGCCGGATTTGTCGTGCCATTCATGTTTGTGTATTCTCCCGCGCTGCTCGCCCAGTCTGACAACTGGCTGGAAATTTTTCGCAGCTTTGTCACAGCATCTATAGGTATATATTGCCTGGCATGTTTTCTCCAAGGATACCTGCTGAAAAAAACCAACTATATTGAAAGGGTTATACTGTTCGGCTGTACCGTGTTGTTTATTAACGGCAGTATTCTTTTCAGCTGCCTAGGTATCGCTTTGCTTACCACGCTCCTGGTTAGACAAAAATTTTACATGCATCCAGCTTAACAGCGAAGCAAAGGGGGCGATTATTGCCCCCTTTACCTTCCTAACCCCTCGCCCCGAATCCCTAATCCATTTCTATACAGATCGTAAAAATGGTGGGTTGGGCCGTGGCCTTTTCCTATTGGGAGCGAGTGGCGGATGGCCACAGTGACGTATTCTTTAGCGGCGGCAACCGCCGAATGCATGTCTAACCCAAGCGCCAGATTAGATGCGATGGCCGAGGAATAAGTGCAGCCCGTGCCGTGTGTGTTTTTTGTATCAATGCGCGGAGCTTCGAAGCGGTAAAATTTCTTCCCGCTAAATAGAATGTCAATTGCCGCGTCCGTGTCCAGCGCGTGCCCGCCCTTTACAAGCACGTTTTGGCACCCCATGGAGTGAATCTGCCGCGCAGCGTCCTCCATATGTTCTATATTCTTGATATTCATGCCCGTGATTTTTTCAGCCTCAGGTATATTTGGGGTTAAGACCCCGGCCAGCGGAATAATTGTAGCTATCAGCTCGTCCGTTGAACCTGGCTCCATCAAGGGGCTTCCGTTCTTGGCATACATAACCGGGTCTACGACAACGTTTTTCGGCTTGTATTGGCGCAGTTTTCCAGCCACCGCCCTCATACAGGCAGGGGTGGAAAGCATCCCAATCTTCACAGCGTCTACATCAATGTCCTCAAAAACAGCGTCTATCTGTTTTTCTATCATGTCCGGCGTGACATCCTGGATGTCGATAACGCGGCAGGTATTTTCCGCGACAACCGAGACTACAACGCTCATCCCAAACAGCCCATGCGCTGAAAATGTTTTCAAATCCGCCTGTATACCGGCTCCCCCGCTGCAATCAGAACCGGCAATGCTTAAAATTTTTCTCATCATATCAATAGCACTTCCTTTCGCAAAATTTAAAGTGCGCCTACCTTTAGCAGGAAGCGCACTTTAACAAAATCTCCGTCTTCCTACGCCGGCATTATCCGGATCAGGTTCCAGGGTCGAAGGATTTTTTGGCGTAAAGATCGTAGAAACCGCAAAAATCCTTCCTCTCAGCAAAAGCTCCCCTAATAAAATAATTTGTGAAAATATTTCTATTCTTGCCTGTATACCTCTTTAATTCACTACGCGTCAAATCTGTGTACGTCGAAGTTTTTTCCGCGCTTCCAGAAGACGCAAACGCCTCGCCCCAAAGCTTTAGCGTGGTACATAGCCTCGTCAGCATGCACCATCAACATTCTGGGAGATTCTCCGTCAGTTGGATAAACGCTTACGCCAAAAGACGCCGACATGGCTACTTCTGTTGTTCCATTGAGCAAAATAGGCTTCTTCAGGGCAAGCATGGCGCGCTGCAAAACTTTAGTGATAGCCGGTAATTCTTCTTTACTGAAAGCCAGCACCAAAGCGAATTCATCTCCCCCAAAACGGGATGCCATGTCGCTCTCTCTTTTGCTTTTCCGCAAGCGGTTCGCCACTTCCACTAGAACCTGATCGCCGGCGTCATGTCCAAAAGTGTCGTTAATATACTTGAATTTATCCAGGTCTATCATCACGATTCCCAAGTACGAATTGGTGCGCTTGGCGATGGCCAGACCGTTTTTAAGGTGTTCGTCGAACAATATTCTATTTGGGAGATCCGTCAAGACGTCATGAGTCGCGCGGTAGGAAAAATATTCCTCGCGCTCTTTTCTATCCTGTATACCAGCTGTCACGCCAATGAGACGCAACGGCGTTCCTGTCGCAGGGTCAAACAGCGTCATGCCGCGCGTCAGGAACCATCTGTATTTTCCGTCCGCGCAACGAAGTTTATGATCCAGCTTGAATGAATCAGGAGAGTTGCTCTGTGTAAAAAAACGTCGGTAAAGTGTCAATATAACATGATCACCTGGCTCAAAAAACTTGGGCCAGTCAACAACTCCAGGCATGCTTTCCTGGCTGAATCCGAGAAGCTCGGAAAAGCGCGGGGAAAAATAAGGAGGCGCGTTCGATTTCAAATCTATTTCCCATACTCCATCCCTGCTGCACAACATCGCAAGGTGCCAGCGTTCTTCTTCCTCGCGTAGCTTTTTAAGCGTGGCGGATAGCTGCTCCACCATTGAATTAAAGGCCTCAGAAAAACCTCCCATAAAACTGACCCGCTGTTCCATATCACCGCCAGCGATACGCCGTGTAAGCCATTCCAGATGGTTAAGGTTAGCCTGAAGAGCCTTAAGCGTGCCGGGCAAAAAGCCCTTGGATACAATTTTATAAGAAAAATCCCCTTTGCTCGCCATCGACATCGCGCGGCGAGCTTCTATCAGAGCCAGCGCAATTTCTTCAGCTTTTTGAGCGCATTTAATATATTCCGAGATATCTTGTGACGGATTAGGGGAAAATACCAACGAATGAAGGTATTGCAATATTTGCTCTAATTCACCTTCATGCTCGCCAGCGTTGTGTTTTTTTCCCGTCTTGTCTAAAATCAACTTCAGCATGCCTGCCTGTTTTTTTAACCTGCTTTACACCGTAACATCAGCGGCAAAGCGACATGTTCGATCACCGGTACACCAGCAATCTATTTCTTTTACGTTGTATTTTCTGCCTGTGAAGCTCTCAAGAATACCGGAGATGAACCCTTCGTCATAAGTGCATATTTCGTGGTCGCTTTCCGGCAACCCCGAACAATCCAGGTCTTCGTCAACGGTGAGGGTCATTTTTTCAGCGCCTTCCGTCATATCTTCAATACGCAGAACGCCTATTCTCATCTCTTTAAGTATGTTCTGCAGTTTTTTAGCAAATTCAGCAATGTCCGCAGCCCCATCAAGGTAGCGCTCATAAAAGAAATGCCCGGCCATTTTTCCGGCCTCGTAAAACACTTTATCGGCTTCTTCCGTGCCCAGTTTGACCTCAATAATGTCACGCAGAGTATATTGCATCAGCCTGTACACTTCAACTCGTGTAATATTGCCTAGATTAGGACGCCCCAGCTCCACATCGCCCAGTAGATCCCACGAAAAAGCGTATTTTCGACCTTCCACGTCATCAACACTCCTTTCATTTATTTCGATTGCACTTATTAGATTGCTCATTTTTTACGAAGGCTCAACCAACGGTTCACCATTTCAATGTTACTCCACAATTCTACACAGATATCCGTTACGAAGCAATATCCCGTCACCCAGCCAGAAGTGCCAAGTTCCGTGTTTTTTTTCACTTCTCTGTATGCCCACACCGGCGGTACCAGGTTGCCAGGGTTACTTATACTCAGATAATCCAGTGCGTACCCTCTTATTTTCTCGTCACGTTTACTGAAAATCGAATCATTAATTGCCCGGATTTCTATTTTCCTGGCGCCGGAATTTGATTTTTTTGAAGCGTAGCCGCCTCGGAATTTAAAAAAACCGAGCGCATCGTGCTTAACGTCGTCCGCCGTTGTGAAGCTTTGCCCAAACAGCGGCGCGGCTGCCCCATTCACAAAGATGAGTTTGTTTGCCGCGTAGCTATGTTTTATACCTTGAAAGAAGGGCGCGTGAGCGATCAGTCTGTCTCCATAAAGATTTGCGGCGGAGTGTGGAAAATATATGACCTCCGCTTCCATAGGGAACGGCTCGTGCCATGGATCATATTCCACCACCTCGCAACCCAGAAATTTAAAAAGCTCCCGACAGTTGTCGCCTTCAAGAGACAATTCCTGTCCGCCGACTATCGCCGCCTTGAAATTTTTAGGCGAAACGGAAAACGCTTCGGGAGGAATCCATTCTTTTTTTAGGTGCCCGAATGCTTCAAGAATTTGCCATTCTATGTGATACGACGCGGATACAAGCTGTAAAGCGGCGCTTTTGATCTGCATGACCCCAGCCGCGCTGCTGTATAAGTCCTGCATGGAAGGCATGGGGCGATCCATTTCTTTCGGTATGTAACCCAAGTCCAGAATATGCGTGCGGTTCCCGTAGTCCTGCTCCAAAAGCTGGAATTCTCTCGCGTTTTTTACTGATGAGAATATGACTCCGAGGACGGAACCTTCGTATGCGTTTTCAAGCGCCTGAAGCGCCGTCATTGTGCATTGAGCCGTCAAAATGGTGGACGCCGCTGCAGATATCACCGGAACGATTCCGCACGACAGCGCTTTCGCCAAGTCGGAGACTTCCTGATTAACCTGAATAAAACCATCTTCTTTTCTGGTTCCGATGCAGGCGAGAATTATGTTCAGGGCATCCGGCTTCGCTGCTTTCTGAAACAGCGTCTTCAAATTTTTTATGTTGCCGCACGAAAACGTGTCAAGAGAAATTACCGACTCTCCCAGAAGGAGTTTCAACAAACGAATATCGGTTTCGCTACGCGCACATGTAAAGACGTTTACCTTCACGCCGCTGCGCCTCAGCGCGTATATCAGGATCAGAGACGGAGGAACTATTTCGGGTTTCATTTCGTCGGCAATAATAAGACGAGGTAGATTCACTCACTAGTACCTCCCTTCCTAATGTATTAAAAATCGTTGGAGTTTACATGATTAGAACTTCAATAAGCCTCCACATATATCAGTCTAGCACAAAACCTCGCTCTTCGCGCGTTCACCAGCCATGCGCCCTGTGCTCCAGCAAACCTGGAGGTTGAATCCTCCGGCCGGCCCGTTCAAATCAAGGATTTCACCAGCGAAATAAAGGTTTTCGCACAGTTTGGAACGAAGCGTCGCAGAGTCCAGCTCCTCCAGGTTCACTCCCCCTTTGGTGATAATCGCCTGATCGAAACCGAGCAGGCCGGTCACACTAAGCGTGACATTTTTCAGCAGCCGCGCCAGATCTTCGTGTTCCTCCGGCGAAACGTACTCAATAAGCTTGTCCGGCGGAACGTCCGACAACTCCAGAAACATAGGGATCATCGCGCCCGGGAGAAGGTCTACAAGAGCGTGCCTGAATTCCCTGTCGCTGTATTTTTCAAAATCACGCTGAATACGCGCGAGTAAGGTCGCCTCGTCCAGCGCCGGCTTCATATCCAGAACAAAACTGAGCGCTCCCGCCTTCATCCAGCTGGGAACGGAAGCGCTGACGTCCATCACGACAGGCCCGCTCACTCCGAAACTGGTGAATTCCATCTCGCCGAAACGCTCGGCCACTTTGACATCGTTTACCATCGCGGTTAGGCGAACGTTGCGCAGCTTAAAATTTCGAGCCAGCTTAACCCAGCTTTCCTGCGTACGAACGGAGACGAGGGCTGGCGTAGGTTCTATTATAGAGTGCCCGACTTGCGCCGCGAATCTGTATCCATCCCCTGTTGAACCGGTTTCGGGATAGGATTTTCCACCTGTGGCCAGTATATAGCGCCCAGCGGAAAGCTCTTCAATTCCCGTGACGATATATTCAATCCGGCTATTTTTTACCTTGACGGCCCTGACCGGCGAATTACGTAGGATACGCACGCCGCCCTTTTTACAGTAAAGCAAGAGGCAGTCGAGGATACGCTGCGCTCCATTTTTTTTATAAGCCTCCCCCGCCGCCGATTCGTCGTGCGGGAATACACGATTTCCGCGCTCCACCTTGGTTTTAATTCCGTTTTTATTGAAAAAAGCCACGGTTTCCGCAGGCCCAAAACGGCTGAACGCCTCGCGGAGAAAATTCCCATTTTCGCCGTAGCGCGACAGAAAAAGCCCAATGTCAGGTTCGGCGTTCGTCATGGTGCAGCGCCTTTTGCCTGCTAAAAGCAATTTTTCGCCGAGCGAATTATTTTTCTCGACTAAAAGCACACGTTCTCCTGTTTCAGCGGCGCGGCCCGCCGCCATCAGCCCGGCAGGCCCGCCGCCTATTACTATTACGTCAAAACGCTCCATAGCGTCAGCGCTTTTTGGTGCTTTGGATGATTTTTGCGATGTCGGCAATACTGCCGATTGTCACATCGTCATCTCGCCTGCCGCTTTTAGCCGCATCGCCTGTTTTACCCGGCCTATCAGCTCTGTACGTTTTGCCCGCTTTAGCTGTTTTATCTGCTTTATCCGCATCAATGCTCTCGCCAAAATCGCGTTTTTTCATGGAAAGAGATATGCGTCTGCGCTGTTCATCGATCTCCACCACTGCGACCTTAACCTGCTGCCCTGGTTTAAGAAATGACTGCGGGTTTTCCACAAAGCTGTCCGACATGCGGCTGACATGAACCAGTCCGTCCTGATGCACGCCCACGTCAACGAACGCCCCAAAAGCGGTAACATTTGTGACTATTCCAGGCAGTACCATTCCGACTTTCAGGTCGCGCATTTCCCGAACATCCGGGTCGAAGGCAAACGCCTCAAACGCCACGCGAGGGTCGCGCCCGGGCTTCGCCAATTCTTGCAAAATGTCCTTCAGCGTCGGCAGTCCGACTTTATCCGACACAAAGCGCTGCGGTTCTATCTTCGACCTAAGCTCAGGCGAGGCCATAAGTTCAGGCAGAGAACATCCGTATTCCTTTGCTATGCGCTCGGCTGTGCCGTAATTTTCCGGATGTACGGCTGACGCATCAAGCGGGTTTTTGCCACCGCGAATACGCAAAAACCCCGCTGCTTGCTCGAACGTCTTAGGCCCAAGCCTCGGAACTTTCCTCAACGCCTCACGTGAGTCGAAAGGACCGTTAACCTCCCTGTACTTTATCAACTGAACCGCTACCTGTTTGCTGAGTCCTGACACATAGGATAGTATTTCTTCGCTGGCTGTGTTAACTTCTACACCAACGGCGTTAACACAAGACATAACAACGTCATCAAGGGAACGCTTCAGGTCTTTTTGGTCAACGTCGTGCTGGTATTGGCCCACGCCTATGGATTTCGGGTCTATTTTGACCAGTTCGGCCATCGGATCCATAAGGCGGCGGCCTATGGAGACCGCGCCCCTCACCGTTACGTCCTGATCAGGGAATTCTTTGCGCGCAACGTCTGAGGCCGAGTACACCGAAGCTCCGCTTTCATTGACCGAGGCGATTATGACGTCGGCGGGCAGGCCGAGAGCGCGAACAAACGACTCTGTTTCGCGTCCTGCGGTTCCGTTTCCAACGGCTACAGCCTGAACGGAATATTTTTTTACGAGTTCCAATATTTTTCTGGCAGCGTCGATTTTATGGCGCTCCCCTGTGTGAGGAAAAATTACATCGTTATAAAGCAGGTTGCCCTGAGAATCCAGGCATACGATTTTGCACCCCGTCCTAAGGCCGGGGTCTATCGCCAGAGTCGCCCTCTGTCCCATAGGCGGCGACATCAGTATTTCTCTGATGTTACCAGCGAAAATTTTTATGGCCTCCGCATCGGCGCGTTTTTTGAGCGCGGCGCGAAGCTCATTTTCCATGGACGGCTTCAACAGGCGTTTGTAACTGTCAGAAACAGCGTCTGCTACTACGCGCGACGCGGCGGTCGTTCCTTTTACGAACATCCGCTTCAGTACGGACAGGCATTCTTCTTCGCCAGGTTCAATCGAAACTGACAGGAAGCCCTCCCGCTCCCCTCTTAAAATGGCAAGCACGCGGTGAGAGGGCATGGCGGCGGCAGATTCGCTCCACTCGAAGTAATCCTGATAGTTCGATGAGTCGGTTTTTTTATTATCGACTTTCTCTGTTTTTTCGGTCTTATCGCCTTTTTTATCCGCTTTATCGGCCTTTTTGGAGAGAGCGCTCGAAAGCACTGCCTTGCGTGCAAAGATTTTTCTAGTTTCATGACGAGCTTCCGCGTCTTCGCTGAAACGCTCCGCCAGAATGTCCATTGCTCCGGCGAGGGCGTCCTCGGCGGTGGTTACGCCTTTTTCCTCCGACACGAAAAGGGCCGCCTCCGCGATTGGGTCGAAGTTTTCCAGTTGAAACGAAAACAGTTTTTCGGCCAGAGGTGACAACCCTTTTTCCGCAGCCACGGACGCGCGAGTCCTACGCTTGGGCCTGTACGGCATATATGCGTCTTCTAGCGCCGTCATTGTCGCGGCACTGTCTATTGACGCTTTGAGTTCATAGGTCAGAAGCTCTCGCTCTGACAGAGATTCCAAAATCGCGGCTCTGCGTTTTTCCAGTTCTTGTATTTTTTCGTTGCGGTCGCGTATAGCAGTGATAACGGCTTCGTCCAGAGAGCCTGTTGCTTCCTTGCGATAACGCGCTATAAAAGGCACTGTGCAACCCTGCTCAAAAAGCTCCAAAACCGCCGCTGCCTGCGCATCGCTTATTTGCAGTTCCTTCGCCACTCTCGCGGTAACGTTCATGAATAAACCTCCGGCACACATCGAAACTAAGAAAACTGGGCGTATTTTTATTAATTTTCCCTCCGCCCGCTTCCCGCTATTTCGGCATTATATCAGCGGGAATCGCGGAACGATACACCTCACCCCCAAGGCTTTCTTTCCATTCCGTTTTTGCTCGCTGCAAAAGCTCCGGTTTTTCTATAATATCCAGCGCGGTCATCGCCATCACTTTTCCGGCATAAATCAGCCCTTTATGAACGGCGCTGCTCTTGCCAAAAGCTACCCACTGCCACGAGTGAGGCACCGTTCCAGCGGGGTAAACGCCGAGAGTAAACTGAGCAGTGGGCGCCTGCCAGCTCGCGTCGCCAACATCCGTTGAACCGGGCAGAACGGCATCGGCAAATTTTAAGGGACAGACATCGTTCAGCAATGACTTGGAAACGACTTTTTCGAGGAATTCGACGCTTTCTCCTTCGTACATTTTTTTAATTTTGGCTCGAAGCGCATTTTGAGCCGCCTCGTCAAACTGATCGACATATTTTTGTGCTTCGCTGAATTCTTCGCCTGTGAAGGGCATGGAACCAAGTTCAAGCATGTTGTTGTAGGCAGCTTCGGTCAAAGTTTTGTTTACGATGTACTCGGCGCATGCACTGTCAAATTCAAATTCCATAGAGGTTCCTGTCATTAGCGCCGCACCTTTGGCGATATCAACAACGCGCTCGAAAATCTCCCTGACCTGTGAAGACTTAGGCGCGCGTATAAAATACAATTGGCTGGCTGTGGCTTGTACAACGTTTGGCGCTTTCCCGCCAACGTCAGTATAGGCGTAATGCACCCGTGCCTCAGGGATAATGTGTTCGCGCAGGTAATTCACCCCGACGTTCATAAGCTCGCAAGCGTCCAGAGCGCTACGCCCCATGTGCGGAGCCGCGGCGGCGTGAGAACTCCTGCCCTTGAAGTGGAAATAAACCTGATAATTCGCCAGAGTGCTGAAAGTCCAGGGCTGCGTATCCGCCATAGGGTGCCATGTTAAAAACGCGTCAACACCATCGAACGCGTCATCCCTAGCCATGTACGCCTTGCCCGAACCCGATTCTTCGCCTGGGCAGCCGAAATATTTTACTACCGCCTTTTCGCCAGATTTAACCAGATAATCTTTCAGCCCTATAGCCGCCGCAAGAGCACCGGCCCCAAGCGCCTGATGCCCGCAGCCGTGTCCGTGCGCCCCCTCTGAAAGAGGTTCCTTTTTCATACTGCCGGCAGTTTGGCTTAAAGTCGGCAATGCGTCATACTCGCCCAGAAAGCCCAACACTGGGCCGCTGTCTCCAAATACAGCAACAAACGCGTCGTCCATACCGGACACTCCGCGCTGTACGGAAAATCCCTCTTTTTCCAGCTCGGCGCACAGCAGGTCAGCCGATTCTTTGAGCGTGAAGCGAATTTCCGGTACATCCCAGAGTTTGTCGCTTACATCGCTCATTTTTCCGGCTTTAACGTCAATGGCATCCGCGATTTGCTGTTTTCTCGGCGTCATAAATTATTTCCCTCCTCGTAAATTTGAATAAGCGTCAACTTCAGTCTACTCAGGTTGAAATACTCTAGGAATTCGCGCCCAGCGGCTCTTTGTGACCATGTTAAATGGAAGTATATCATAATACGCCGCAACGTCAGCACAACTTCCCCACACCACCAGAGCAAACGCATCAAAAGGAATAAACCATTGCAATTACTAAATTGGCTATCTTGTGCGTGAAATTCATTAATTAAGTCATAGCAACGCTTTACTAAATTTAATGCGTTTGCCCTGCACGTGCCGCGCGATTATTTGACAAGATTTTACCTCGCTGATATCATACCGATAAGTTTTTTGAGATTAAAAAATTAAAAGGAGGAAGACCCATGCGTATAATAAAATCCGCTCTGAAATGTAGTAACATTTCTGTTGTTGTCGTTATTATTCTCGCTCTCGTTACTTTGTGGTCTGTTCCTCCGACGATAAGCTGAGAATCTGTTAGCTGAAAACGCAGAGGGGCGGACCATACAAAAGGGTCCGCCCCTCTTTTTTAAAGTTTTTAAGGGAGGGATACAGCAGTTGAGAATGGGCGGCGCAGACGAAGCGCACAAAATTTTGTTCATAAAAGAGCCAACGGCTCTAAACGCGAAACCACGTGCGAAGAAACCGGAGAAAAACGAGAGAGGATTAGTGAATTTGTAATGAAAGCCACGCTGTTATTTGTATGGCGCGCTTTGGACTGGATGCAGCAGGCGGTGCTGGTTATGACTTCCTCGGCTATAGTTATACTGATTCTGGTTCAGGTTGTGCTGCGGTATGTTTTTGTGTGGCCGCTGATGGGTATTGAAGAACTTGCTACCCTGTGCGGTTTTTGGCTTTATTTCACCGGAGCGGCCGCTGGGGCGCGAGACCGCACTCACATCAAGGCTGACCTGTTGAATGTTTTTGTCAAGAATCAACGCACCCTTCTCATTGTCAAAGCCTTTTCGGCGCTCATAACTGTTTTTTTGGCCGCAGTATTCGTGCATTGGTGCATTGATTATTTTTCGTGGTCAATCAGAACCTGGGAGCGCTCCCCGTCTCTCCTCATCCCGATGATTTACGCTCAGGCGGCTCTTTTGGTCAACGCCTTTTTAATGGTGATGTATTTCTTTATTGAATTTCTGGACTATGTGCGGCAGGCAATGGGTTATGAGCCGCTTCGTTTCACCGGCCTGGCTGATGCCAGCGCTGACCTGACGGACACTCAGGCCGCTGCGGTAAGGGAGTGTGAGTAATCCATGCATATAGTTATAAACTTGCTGCTTTTAATAGCCCTTATCGTAATCGGCGTTCCCGTTCCGTTTGCCTTTATGGCTGCGGCTTTTTACATGGGAGCGATGTTTTTCCCTGACTTTTCGTTTTTAACCACCATAGGCTTCAGGGGCCTTAACTCCCTCACTCTTTTGTCAATCCCGCTCTTCATAATGGCCGGGTCTTTTATGGGTTCCGCCGGTATTGCGGAGCGCCTGGTCAATTTCGCCCAGGCAATACTGGGGCGTATACGCGGAGGGATGGGAGCGGCCGTAATTTTGTCGTGCGCTATCTTCGGAGCTATCGCAGGCACGTGCTCAGCAGCCGTGGCCTGTATCGGCACTATCATGATTCCGCGTCTGGAAAAACTGGGGTATCCGCGCTCCTACACAACGGCGCTGGTAGCCTGCGCCTCGGTGCTCGGGCAGTTGTTCCCTCCATCGGTTCCAATGATACTCTTCGCATGGGTGACGCAGCAATCTGTAGCGGCGTGTTTTTTAGCTACGGTCATACCAGGGTTTATCATCATGATAAATTTAATAGTAGTGAACCATTTCATGTGTAAAAAAATGCCGAACCTGAAAGTCGATCCGCCTTTGTCGTTCGGGGAGCGTAACAGGCTGGTAGCCTCTACCGCGAGAAGGGGTATCTGGAGCCTCTTCATGCCTGTCGTCATCATAGGCGGAATTTACGGCGGAGTAATGACGCCTACTGAGTCAGCCGCTGTTGCGGTGGGTTATGCCATTTTTATAGGAATTTTTGTGCACAGAGAACTTAGCCCCAGCTCGCTGTGGAAGTCATTCTGCATCGGCGCTACGACCAGCGGCGTTATCTGCATTATGATCTTTTTCGTTGTTATGATGGGGCGCCTTTACGCCATGCAGCAGGTTCCGCAGCAGATAGCGGCTTACTTGCTCAGCATCTCGGACAACCGTATCGTCATTCTCCTGATGGTGAACATATTCCTGATCATCATAGGCATGCTGATGGACGACCTCAGCGGAACCCTGCTGACTGCCTCGCTTCTGATGCCTCTGATGCAGGAAATAGGGGTGCACCCTATACATTTCGCCGCAATTATGGGGACAAACATGGGAATGGGGAACGTCACCCCGCCTTGTGCTCCTCTTCTGTTCCTTGCCGCGCGGATAGGGAAGGTTCCTTTCAACGAATACATCAAGCCGACCATGATTTTCGTGCTTTTTGCTCAATTACCGGTAGTTCTGTTGGTTACTTACGTACCAGAGCTCTCACTCTGGCTGCCCAGGCTTGTTATGGGCATCAGATAGACGGTAGTGACGATTCAGAGGAGGTTGTGACGCGGAGGAGAAAATTTACGTTGTGCTGATGTTCTAGATTGAAGTTGCGCAGGTTTAGTATATTTTTGTGTTTGTATGGAAACGGGGGTTTACAGTTAATGAAAAGAATGTTTTTGACAGTTTGCGCGGTTTTTTTGTGCCTTGCCCTTATAGCTCCGGCCATAAGCGAGGCGGCGCCGGAACACAGATGGCGCATGGCCCAAGTTCATCCAGTCGGCAGCGCGTTTGATCTTCGCGCCAGAGAATTTGCCGCATTAGTTTACGAGCGCTCCGGCGGACGCCTCCAGGTTGACGTTTTCTCCGGCGGCCTGCTGGGCGACTGGACCGAAACTTTTGAGATGCATATGCGCGGCGTCCTTGACATGAACATGTCCCCGGCCAA
>Ga0131853_10004890_pt1 | contig 24088 bp, 18 predicted proteins | sample TergutLab28metaG_FD_92764 | JGI IMG/M metagenome (GOLD analysis project Ga0131853, IMG submission 92764) | Labiotermes labralis P1 segment gut microbial communities from Petit-Saut dam, French Guiana - Lab288 P1 (version 2) (version 2) | ecosystem: Host-associated > Arthropoda: Insects >...
GTGGCATGATTCTTGTTCCAATTCCTTCATCGCTTCTTGCAAACTCATTAATATATCTATTTGTCTCACCTCTTGGCGAGTTTAGCAGTTCTCCTCCGGAATGTAAATTAGATTCACGTGTAATGAACCTTACTCTTTTTTCGATTTTCAAAAAGAAATCTACGTAGAAACATCTGAACATATCATTCGTGTGCAGCGAAAAGCCGGAACTACCTGCTGCCACACTTTTGATATATTTTTCCGTGGATTTTCGCCCATTGACACGGCTTTGGCAACAGCTGTTGTTATAGATGGGGTTCGTTTTCCTTTTTAATATGGGAGAATAGAGAAAATCGGATATATCGAGAATATTTTTGAAGATTTAAAGAGTCTAAAGCTTCATTTGTTCTCCGAATGAATTTATTAAGTTTGTCGCAAAAAATTAAGATAAAGAAAATCCTAAACCATGAGGGGCTTTCTCGGCAGAATGGTTGAGGGGCGCATATACTGGATTTAGAGCCTATTAAGAATAGCCCTGTACTTTGAAAAAATACGCAGGGCTGTTTTTGAAATGAAGAAATGTTAGATTTATCAAGAAAATTGTATCGTGAGTGGAATGGTAGTACCCGAGCGAGTCAGTATCCACGAAAAGAATATGGTAAATGCTTTAAAATTACAAGGTGGGGATTATGACTGATTTTAAGAAGATTATCTCTTATTATGAAGTGTTTAATGAATGGGAAAGGCTTGATAATCCAGAAGGAAAATTGGAATTTGACTTGTGTATGCAAATCATTATCAGTAATATTCCAGAAAATGCAGAAATTCTTGATTTAGGTGGCGGCCCTGGTAGATATACCATTGAATTAGCCAAATTAGGAAATGTACTCCATTTAGCAGATTTATCACAATCTTTGTTAGATCAAGCAAAAAAGAGAATTGACGAGCTAAAACTTGACAATGTGAAATCAATTACTCAGGTTAATGCAATTAACCTATGTAATTATGACGATTGTTTTTTTGATGTAGTTTTGCTTTTCGGCCCTCTGTATCATTTGATTAATGCACATGAAAGAGTTTCATGTGTAAAAGAAGTACACAGGGTGTTGAAGCCGGGGGGATTAGTCCTTGCTAGTTTTATTCCGCATCTTTCAGGGGCAATCGGTGTTGTCGGGAGGATGCTTATTACTCCGGATCAAGTTAGTGAAAAAACACTAAAGCGAGTATTTTGCGAAGGTATTTTTAATAACGATGCTAACCGAGGTTTCCAAGAAGGATATTTTCCTACATCAGGTGAGACAGTATCTTTGTTCAATGAAAGCGGTTTTTCAAAAATTTTGTTGCGCTCCATTCGAGGATGGGGAAGTGGCATAGAAGAACAAATTTTCAAACTAAAGAGTGAGAAGCCAGAAATGTATGAGACTGTAATTGATTTAATTAACAAAACCGCTGATAACCCATCTATTATTGAAATGTGTTCACATGCTATCTATATAGGGCAAAAAATTGGTTTGCGCTAAAGGGGTGAAGCTATGAAAATTAATCTTACAGTAGCGGTTGTCAAAGAAGACGATTGGTATGTAGCAAGCTGTTTGGAAAATTATGTCGCTTCACAGGGTAAAAACAGAGATGAGGCAATAGCTAACTTGCAAGAGGCCTTTTATTAAAATCCTCGGAAATGGTAAAACGACTAATGCACCTTGGTTTCGCGTTCAAATCACAAAGAGGAAGTCATGCAAAATATGTTAAGAGTGTTGGGAAGTGCGGGTTTGCTGGATTTTCGGCAACTCAAAATAGTCCTGTAATTTGAACAAATGGATATTTTTTAGAGGTGAGTATTTGTATGGAGCGATATAAATGTTACACAGGCGAAAAAGTTTATTTAACCGCGCTTGCCCTGTGCGACGCAGAAGCCATTACAAAATGGCATAACGACCCGGAAGTAGCCCAATATGGCATAGATTTTCGCGAAATGAAATCATTACTGACAGTTCGAGACGAAGTAAATGAAATGATAAAATCTGGCGAGGCTTTTGCCATTTTTGATAAATTCACTGACAAGTTAATCGGATATAGCGAAGGCTGCGAGGTATTGATGGGCGAAAAAGATTATTGGTATAAAGGTCACGATTTAGAAGCGTTGGAATTTTTAAAAGATTTTTGTTTCAATATCCGCAACGAAAATATCGTTACCGTCAGCGCGTTTTCTCATGATATCCGTGCGCTGAATGCCTATGCCAAAGCCGGGTTTAAAAAAACATGCGTATACAGGCAACGGTTGATACGTGGGCGCGATAAATATGATGAAATACATATGGATATGTTGGCAACTGAGTATTGGGCCACGCAAAAAGGGTAAGGAGGGTCTGGTATGAACTATAAAAAGCTTGTGGGTGAAAAAGTGTATCTTTCACCTGTTTGTTCAGATGATTGGGAAATGTTCGAAAAATGGAATACGGATTATGAAATGCAGCATCTATATGGCGGTGGCGATGGCGTCCGTCCTCCCGCCACAGACGCTTCCGGTGCAGAAAGCCAATCGCGTAATAAAAACCAATTCGCTATTGTTTGCAAGGAAACGGATAAGATCATAGGCAACTGCGGCTTCAACACTGATGATGTGGCAAATCGTTATGCGAAGATAGGAATCGGTATTGGTGAAAAGGAATATTGGTCTAAAGGTTATGGTGCCGATGCCTTATACGTAATGTTGGATTTTGGGTTTAATGTGCGCGGGTATAATAATATTAGTTTGAATGTCTACGATTACAACGAACGGGCCATCGCTGCTATGAAAAAATAGGCTTTAAAAGGCAGGGCGTATGGCGCGAAAGCATGATTCGCGGTGAAAAGAGGTATGATTGTTTCCATTATGATTTTTTAGCGGACGAATATTTTGCTATGTATGGGTAGATTGCTGTACAGGCGGCTCGTTTCTATCCAATAAGGCAGATATTGAAAAGCTAGTTAAAGAACATGAGCTTAAAACTCAAGAACAGAAGTAATCTATGACAAATAACGTAGCTACGGACGCTATGAATTGTAAATGAACAAACGAAGGAAATTTTGATTATCCGTGTGGTACATGGTAAGCATAATTATCAAGAAGAACTATAATCCACCGCCCGCGAATCGTTTTGCGTTGCTAGAGAAGAAACGTGTTTAAGCTGGGAGTATCGTGTTGATATTAATATTATGGGTGCATTTATAAAATGACTTTTACATGAAATTTACAGCGAGACATCACCCATTTAAGTTATCAGCGTAGACTCTTAATGTGCATTGGAACCTTCACGCAAACTTCTGTGAGGAGCGAGACTCCTTCTTAAAACTGAATAAAATTTACGTTAGGGTGGATAGCGGCTGCAAGCTTGACGCACAGGAAGTGCAGGCAGCGCTTAAAACATATATGAGCAAAAAAATAAGAATAGAGGGAAATCAAATGCTCGTTGTAACAAGTGAACAAATGCGAGAGATTGAAAGACGGGCAATCGAGGAATTTTCTATCCCATCGATTATTTTGATGGAAAACGCCGCTATAGCCGTAACTATGGCGTGTATGAAGCGCTTGAATGGATGCGGTAAGCCAAGGGTTGCTATTTTTTGCGGGAAGGGTAATAACGGCGGCGATGGGTTTGCCGTTGCCAGACTTTTACATGGTAAAAATGTTATTGTCAATGTATTTTTCATAGGTAATGCTGATGAAGTGACCGGGGATGCACGCACAAATTTGCAGATTATAAGAAAATTAGGAATTAATATTACAGTTGTCTGCGACGAGGGCATGTGGCCTGATGTGTGCAAAACGCTAGAAAAAAGCAATCTTATCGTTGATGCCATTTTTGATACAGGGTTAAGCAGCGAGGTCAAAGGCATTTATCGTTTGGCTATCGAAGCCATCAATGGGTGTGGATGCCCTGTTGTTTCCATTGATTTGCCTTCCGGCTTAAATGCAGACGACGGCAAAATAATGGGTGCTGCCGTGCGAGCGAATGAAACGGTCACATTGGGCATGGCAAAACAGGGACTTTATTTATACCCAGGAGCGGACATAGTCGGCAAAATCACGACAGCACCGATAGGCATCCCTCTTTCTGTTTCAAATCAGAAAACATTCATCATGAACGACAGGGAATTTTTCGATTTACTGCCTACGCGGCCGGCGATAGGGAATAAAGGCACATTCGGTCAGGTTTATGTGCTGGCAGGCTGTGATGAAATGCCGGGGGCGGCGGTTTTGGCTGCAGAGGCAGCATACAAGGCCGGCTGTGGACTGGTGAAGGCCTATGTAACCCGGCATGTGGCAGGAGTTTTGCAGGGGCGGTTAATCGAAGCCACAACCTGTATTCTGCCGGATGTAAACGGTTTTTTGTCCGCCCAGGGCTTGCCCTGCACCAAGGAGTTAAACAAAGCCCGAGCCGTTTTACTCGGCCCGGGGCTTGGAAACAATGAATATGTGCGGGGGTTCGTCCTGCATGTGTTGACACGGGTGGAAACAACCGTGGTGATAGACGCAGACGCGCTTAATGTAATTGCCAACGATACAAGCGTCTTAAATAAACTAAAGGCAAAAGGTGTTGTTACTCCCCATCCCGGGGAGATGAGCCGCCTAGCCGGTCTGAAGGTTGAACAAATCGTATCAAATCCGATACAGGTTGCTTCCGATTTTGCCATGCGGCATGGTGTGGTTACGGTTTTGAAAGGTGCGCGCACCATTGTTGCAGATCCGGACGGCACAATTTATATTAACGTGACAGGCAATTCAGCTTTGGCTAAAGCTGGCTCCGGGGATGTTTTAACGGGTCTAATAGGTGCCTTTGTCGCGCAAGGCAAGGACGCCTTCACCGCCTGTGTGCTGGCAGTCTATTTGCATGGTATGGCAGGCGAAAACGCTGCCAAAACTTTGAGCGACTACGGCGTTAACGCAAGCGACACTGTAGCGGCGGTTCCTAAAGTGCTGTTGCGCCACGCGGTTCTTCCGTCCGCACTTGTGTAGGTTCCCTGTGATTCGAAAAAACTTGATCCGGGAAATACGACATGGGCCATGGCTGCCGCAGTTGTCATGTAAAAATCCTGCACGGCTAAAAAATCAAGAGATGCGAGGCTGACATCATTAACATCTTCACCATAAATGAATAATCCCCGTATCCGCCCACTTTTAATCGCTTCAATATACCCTTCCCGTGGCTTGACCCCCATGTTAATCAGTCCCTGAGAATTTGCATCGGGGAGCAACTGGATTATACCGGTGCGGGCCGTTTTGCCGCCATGGCCGCTTGACACAGCTAGTTTAGCCAAGTCGCTTGCTCCTTCAGGGCTGAGCGCGAATTTTTCAAATACATACACGGCTTTTTTTGTGTTTTGAATTGTTTCCATTGCCTTACTTGCCAATTCGGTAACATTTGTGACACGAAGGGATGCGCAGGAGTCAAGTAAGCTATCCTCGTCAGACACAAGCAATAGCTTGGCTTCCTTATCCACGGCACTTTTTATTCGCATTGCAACCACACCATGATTTTCTATTATGCTTGCGGGAGAAACCGCAACAATTAAATCGGCGTTTTGCATTTCGTCGAAGGTAGCCGTGGAAGCGTCCCGCCCTAAAACATCCGTCAATCCGCTCTGTGTCAGACCAAAGCTAAATAAATGCGGGATTCCCAAGGTTTTTTGGGCATACTCCATTATTTTGCTTACTTCTTCGTTGGTGTGACGACCGGAAACAGCTACAGCAATACAGTCTGCACCATACTGCGCCTGTAGACTTTTTAGCTTCATATTAGCAAATACAGCCGCTTGTTCGTAAGTGGCAGGCTGCCCGGCAATGAGCGGGGTTGTGATGCGGGCCTTGCCAAGCACTTCGCCAAGCTTGAAACGGCCTTTCGCGCACAGCAATGAATGATCATTTCCGGGAAGGCTGCGGGTAATCTGCCCACCCCTGGTCATAAGCCGCACCTGGCAACCCACCGAGCAGAAAGCGCACACGGTTTCGGTGGCTGTTTCAATCAAGGGAACTGGCTTGTCAATTAGCATACGGTCCATCATGGCACCGGTGGGGCAACAGACCGCGCACATCCCGCACGAGATGCAATCTGTTTCGGCAAGAGGCGCAAACAAGGCCGGCCTCACTTTGGTTTCAATACCCCGGTCAACTAATCCCAGCGCAGTGGCCCCGACGGTTTCGTCGCAGATGCGGACACATAACCCACAAAGAATACACTTGTTGGAGTCAAACTCAATATATGGATGGCTTTTGTCAACAGTGATGTCAGCGGTGTCAGCCACTGTCTTGCCGTACTTTTCCGGTTTAACTCCATATTCATTGGCATATTTCAGGAGCCGGCATTCAAATACATCCAGACATCCGCATTCCAAACAGCGGCCTGCCTCTTTGCGTACCGCTTCTTCGTCAAGGGCATGGTTCACGGCAAGAAAATCATGCCGCCTCTCATTCGGGCTGCGGTGTGAAATTTTTATACGCGCTGCTTTTTCAACATCGACAAAATCTTCTGTTGTCTTTTCTGTTTGAACCAAGAAACCTGTGATCGGCGCAATATTTTCACCCTTAAGATACTTATCAATGATGGCAGCAGCCGCTTTCGCCTCGCCGATGGCTGTGATCGCAATATCTGCCCCGTCATTGGTTGCATCGCCGACGGCAAACACGCCTTCAAGGTTTGTCATATAAGATTGCGCATCCGCGATAATCGTGCCCCACTTTGTAAACGCGATGTCTTCAAAGCCGTCAGGGACAGTTTTTTGGCCGATGGCTACAATTATCGTGTCTACTTCCAGCGTTTCTTCCTTGCCCTCTACTGGAACAGGGGCGCGGCGACCGGACGCATCAGGCATGCCCAGTTCCATTATTTGCAAGCGAACCGCTTTGACCTTTCCGTTTTCCCCTACTACCTCAATTGGGTTGGTAAGGTTTTTGAAAATAACGCCCTCTTCTTCCGCTTCGGTTATTTCTATTTCGTCGGCGGGCATTTCGTTGCGGGTGCGGCGGTAAATGTTATACACCTGCTCTGCGCCCAATCGTACACAGGTGCGGCAAGCGTCCATAGCGGTGTTGCCGCCTCCCACTATTGCCACCTTGCGTCCGGTGAAAATGGACTGGTTTAAGGCGATGCCTTGCAGAAAATCAATTCCGCCGAAAACGCCCTCAAGTTCTTCTCCCGGGCAGCGTAAAGGCATACTCTTCCATGCACCGATTGCAATTATAACTACATCGTGGTTGTTTCTCAGGTGTTGCAAACTTACATCCGTACCAATTTTGATCCCGCTCAGCATTGTTACATCCATTTTCTCAATGGCGGCAATCTCCGCGTCAAGAATCTTCTTAGGTAACCGGTATTCGGGTATGCCATAGCGTAACATACCGCCCATTTGGGGCATCGCGTCATAAACGGAAACGGCATGTCCCAGCTCACGTAAAAACGCCGCAGCACTAAGCCCACCCGGTCCCCCGCCCACAATGGCAACACTTTTGCCACTGCATGGCTTGACCTGAGGAGGGTGAGATTCATCAGCTAAACAAACAATATCTCCAACGAACTGTTTGATTGCGGCTATGGAAATAGGTTCCTCCACAAGTTTGCGGCGACAGGCATCTTCACAAGGATGCGGACAAATACGCCCAATACTTGCAGGCAGGGGAATGCTGTCTTTAATGAGCTTCAACGCTTCCTTGTACTCGCCATTTGCCACAAGCCCTACATAGCCTTGGCAATCGGTTTGGGCAGGGCAAGCAAGCATACAAGGAGCGCGACAGTCCCCGTCATGTTCGCTTAACATAAGTTCAAGGGCGACCCTGCGGTTCTCTCGCACTCGTTCGGTATTCGTTTTTATAATCATTCCATTGGCGGCTAGGGTGGAACAGGCACGCAGCAGTTTTGGGGTGCCTTCAACTTCAACGGTACATATACCGCAGGAGGCGTACATTTCAACCCGCTCATCATGGCAGAGGGTGGGAATTTCGATTTCGCTCAAACGCGCTATGTCTAGTATAGTCTGTCCCTGAAATCCGCAAAGTTCCTTGCCGTCAATGTTCACAAATATTTTTCCCATGATCTTCCTCTATTCCACGCACACGGCATCAAAACGGCAAACTTCCTTGCACACGCCGCATTTCGTACATTTTTCTAAGTCAATTACATGGGGCTTTTTCACGTCCCCTGTAATGGCATCGCTGGGGCATTTACGCTTACACAGAGTACAACCCGTGCATTTTTCAGAGATAATTTCGTAGCGAAGCAAGGGCTTACACCAGCGTGCGGGACATTTTTTATTATTTATATGACTTTCATACTCGTCACGGAAGTACCGGATTGTGGTAAGCACTGGATTGGATGCCGTTTGGCCCAGTGCGCACAGGGAGCCGTCACATATCGCAATGGCGAGTTCCTCCAAAAGTGCGATGTCTCCGTCACGGCCCTGTCCACCGCAAATCCTTTCCAGGATCTCAAGCATCCTTGTCGTTCCTACACGGCAGTGGGTACATTTTCCGCAGCTTTCTTTACAGGTGAAATCCAAGAAAAACCGCGCCATATCCACCATGCAGGATTTGTCATCCATGACAACCATCCCGCCTGAACCCATTATTGCCCCGGTTGCGGCAAGGGCCTTGTATTCAATGGGGGTTTCACCCAATGATTCGGGGATGCAACCCCCGGAAGGCCCGCCCATCTGCACAGCCTTAAACTTCTTGCCGCCTCCGACGCCTCCGCCCACCCCATAGACAACATTGTTAATCGTGTCGCCCATGGGGACTTCAACTAGGCCGCCTTTATTGATTTTTCCGGTCAGAGCAAAAACTTTTGTACCCTTTGAATTTTCCGTTCCCATCGCACCGAAGGCTTTGCCGCCGTTTCTGATAATCCATGGCACATTGGCAAAGGTCTCCACGTTATTTATATTGCTGGGTTGTTGCCAAAATCCTTTTTCTGCCGGATATGGCGGCCTAAGCCTTGGCATCCCCCGTTCACCCTCTAGGGAAGCAATAAGCGCGGTTTCTTCACCACAAACAAAAGCACCCGCACCGGCCTTTATACGCAGGACAAACCCGCTGCCTAACATATCAAAAATCCCTCTGCCAAGAGCCTGTTCAATGGCAATTTCCAACCGTGTAATAGCAAGAGGGTACTCTGCCCGCACATATATGATGCCCTCATCCGCACCAATAGCATAAGCACCAATCATCATGCCTTCGATAACCCCATGGGGGTCGCCTTCGATAATTGCACGGTCCATAAACGCCCCAGGGTCGCCCTCGTCGGCATTGCAAATGATATATTTTTTTTCACCGGGCGCGTTTCGTGCGGCATTCCATTTAAACCAAGTGGGAAAGCCCGCTCCTCCCCGCCCTGCAAGCTCTGATGCCTTAATTTCATCGATTACCTGCAAGGGTGACATCGTGGTTACACATTTTTTTAATGCTGCGTAGCCGTCCTTTGCCATGTAGTCGTCTATGCTTTCCGGGTTAATCACACCACAGTTTTTTAGTGCGATACGCTGTTGACAGCGCAGGACGTCTCTATCCTCGGGACGGATTTCAAACCTATGCAAAGGTGTAAAATCTTTTTTATCATGTATTCCTTGCAATGGATTGCGGCTTGCTATTGCAGCCATTTGTGTTGCCGCTTCTGTTGTGACCTTCACATAAGTAAGCTTCTCCCCGTCATCAAAGACAATATCAACAATAGGTTCAAGGTAACACATCCCTATGCAGCCGGTGGATTGCACTTCGTAGCCTGGCAAGCCCGCCTCCAGCACAGCAGAAACCTGGGAGGCCCCGGCGGCATTTCCGCAACTGCCTCTGCCAACCAAGAATTTCATATAGCCTCCCCTTTCTTGATGTCTTCAAGAATTTTTATCGTTTTATCCCTATTTAGCATCCCATAGGTCTTTTCGCCAATCATCATTGCCGGTGCAAGGGAACAGCAACCGAGACAGGCCACGTTATTATAAGTAAACAAACCATCCTGCGATATCTCACCCTCCTGGACGCCTATAAAGTCGCGGATTGCTGTTTCTATCGCCGGTGAGCCGTTTACATGACATGCTGTGCCTTGGCATAAGAGAATCAGGTGCTTTCCAACCGGCTTTAGCCTAAAACGGTTATAAAACGTTGCCACACCCAAAACCTTTGCCGGTTTTATGTCCATTCGGCGTGCGATGTAGGCGAGCAGCTGGATGGGAAGATATCCGTAAATATCCTGGGCGGTCTGAAGGACGGTAATCAGGCTTCCTTTTTTATATGCATATTCATGAAGGCAAGGCTCGAGCAAGTTAATATCAATGTCAAGTCCGGCGAAGTCTGACTCCCGGACATTTATACAGTTGCAACCCATAAGTACACTCGCTTTCAGAAAAATTGTGGGGGGAGACATTTGTCCACCCCCCACAAGGCAATGTTATAATTTTGATTTATTAAAACGACGACAAATAAATTCTCTCAACCACTTCTCTTCCGCTCTCCACCGGGGCACAATTTATCAAACCATCCAGCCCGGGTGTTTCAAAAGCGAGCTTCACCAGCTTTGGTACATCGTCTTTTGTGAAGCCTATATCGGCCATTTTCTGAGGCACACCGACGGAGCTAAGCCAACGGTACACACCCTCAGCGGCTTTGTCTGCCTCGCCGGGTTCGCCTTTTAAGCCGGGAACCATGGGTGCCAGCACATCAGCCATAATTTTACATACAGCCGGATACACTTCCTTCACAACGGCAGGCAATAATACCGCAAGCCCCAGCCCATGAGATAAATCGGGTTTCATACCGCTTAGCGGATGTTCTAGTGCATGGGTAAAGTGCAACAAGCCATTGTCAAAGCTTGTACCTGCAATCATTGCAGCATAAGTTAAGAAATAGCGGGCGTTCAAATCATTTGGGTCTTTTAGGGCATCGGGAAGATACTTTGCCACTAATGTGGTGACTTCCCTGCCGAGGGTAATGGAAAACGGATTGTTAAGCACGGTGCTGACGGCCTCAACCACATGGTTTAGCGCGTCAATGGTCACATAACGGGTTTGATCCGGCGGCAGGCTCACCATAAGCGACGGATCGTTAATGGAATACAGAGGATAAATACAGTCATAGGCAATGGCAGGCTTGTACTCCTTTTCGGGAATGGTTACAACCGCAAAACGGTTAGCTTCCGTACCTGTTCCGTGCGTTATGTTTATCGCGATAATGGGGACAGCCTTTTCGGCGGTAAACTTCATTTCATAAAGCTCTTGACATGTTTTGTCGGGATATTCCAATAAAATTGCCGCACTCTTGCCTGCGTCAATGGGGCTACCGCCGCCAATGGCAAGTACAGCCTTTGCGTTGGCATCCCTGCCCATTTTGACTGCCTCGTCTACTTGCTGTGTTTCGGGGTTAGGCTGAACCTTGTTATAAAGGGTATACTTGATACCTTTATCATCCAGTGCTTTGGTCACATGGTCCCATGCGCCTGTTTTGACATACGCCGCTTTCCCGGTCATAACCAGTACGCTGTCAACCCCGCGGGATTTTAGTTGCTCGGCAATAAATTCCATCTTGTTGATTGCGCCAACACCCATGAAGACCCTGCTTCCGCAAATGATTGTGCTGACGTTGTTGATGTTGATTCCTGCTTCCCATGACATAATAAGACACCCCTCCATAATAAAATTTTTTCCATATATGTATGTTACATTAGCAATTGGAAAATGTCAATTCATGCGTGTTCCCAAGCATGGTCATTTCATGGAATATGACAGAACTGTAACATATCCACAAGGCGTTGGTCGTTAATTAGACAGTTAAACATGCTAGACTTAACAGTTTGCTTTTTACCAGCCAAATAGTTTTTATGAATGCAGAGCGCAGCTTTTCTGAAAATATTAATGTTTTCGTGCGCTTTCACAGAAAGTAATTTACACCTATCTTCATTGAGTTCATCTATCTTTGCGACCGTCTTCGGGTTAGATTTTTCCCATGCCCTATACTCTTTCAAGGCTGATTTTGCAAATATTACTCTGACAGGCTTGCCTTGACTGGCGTATCGCCAAATTTAGCTGTGCCGCCTTTGTCTTTGCCCAAATACTCAAAGCCGCCATTGCTTACCAGATCCTCAAATGCATCGTCTAGCTTAGACTGGTATTGCTCGTTTATACGTTGTTTTGTGGTTAGTTCAAAAGGCACACCCTGCTCTCGGACAAGTGCCTTTAGACTGGAAATCACATAGGTTGTCATGTTCAAGCCGAGTTCATCAAGCGTTGTTTCGGCTTGTCGCTTTAACTCATCATCAATTCGTATTGCAATAGACTTTGGCATAAAATCATCCCTTTTCGAATTGTACATCTATATAACGACATTGTATCGCGATATAGACGACTTAGCAATACATGATTTCTTTCATTACGTTCATCATATTGTCATCTGCGAAGGCAGAGTATTGATTATTTGGGCTTGTATCTACCGCAATATTCTTGTTTTGCGATATTCGAATATTTAAGGATAAAATCAGACTTTTTCTTTGTGTAGCCATCCCTGTCATGTTCAAATTTTTTTAGCAAGCTTATTTTGATTTTACCGTATTTGGCCGCCACATTTGGATATGTAACCAGGTAATCACGAAAATACAGTTCGCTCCAATCACCGATATATGCAACATGGAGGTGATAGACTTTTTCGGCAAATCCCTCTGGTGTATACCCTTTGCAAAACTTTAACTTCATTGGGTCGCTTTCTTTTTGCATAAGCCCCCATCCGTATTCGGTCAAGGTATTAATCAGCTTGGTGACATTACAACTGCCATCAATCTCCAATAAAATATCTATTGTGGGCTTGGAAATTAACCCTTCGACTGCGCTACTCCCAATATGGTTAATGCGTATAATTGTTTCGGGTTCTACAATGTTTAAGAGGTTCTGTTTTTCATCTTCATACCAGTTTTTGTACTGCGGATTATGTTCCTTCAAAACAATTGGGAATAGTTCCCATAATTCCTCTAGCGTCATTTCTGATAATTGTTTTTTCATTGACAGAAACACCTCCTTTTAACCTACTTATTAGTAATTTCCACTTCCCTCTCTATCCAAGTTTTAACAACATTACCTATCTCCATAAACGAATCATCCAAAGGCACACGATATCCCCGGCATCCGCTGTCGCAAGAATCGGTGATGCCCATTTTTTTGCCGCAGCCGTAACCCTTTGTGATGTCGGTTTGCAGTCGATCAGGTAGCTTGCTTACTATTTCGGGATATTTGTCCGTATTCTGCGCTTTGATTGTGATAAAATGGCCATTGTTAAGCGTAAGGTTATACCGCCAAAGTTCTTTGCTTCTGCAAAAGTACTCAAAGCGTGTGCTGATGCCAATGTATGTATCGCATTTGTAACCGTGGCTCATGTAATCCGTATGTAGGTTAAGGAAAAAATCCTGAACGTCGTCGGGCAGGGTGTGGGTCAAATCCTTTAATATCAGCAAGATTTCCGAACGGTTTGATCCATTTGATTTCTTGTTTGCAAGCGTCCTCCAATCGCATCGGAGAAGAATTTCGCCGATGTATTTAGAACCTAAATTATGCTGGGCGACCGCCATGACCTTCAGGCCCGCTAACACTGCGGGATTTTTGGGGTATGTGATAATTATTGGGTCATGCGCCCCGGTCGATGTCATCTCCGGTTTTTTACCACTTATGTCTAGCTGAGCGAAACAGAAGCCACAATCGGTTAGGAAGCGCAGGCAATCGACCTTCCTTTTGTCGGGTATCTTTTGATATGAAATATTATTTGCTGCGGTAAGCGTTTCTATGTCGTCCAATAGCAGGGCGTCCTTGTCATGGCTAAGTTTGCCGTGCAAGCCTATATTCATCAGTAAAACCGTCAGATGCAATATAAACGGATAGGATGAATTGATATTGGTGTTGTGAGATTCTCGTTTAGGCTTGTCGAAAGGGCTGGCCTCGACAATGAGATGGTCATATAGATGATGCAAAAATTGCTTAAATGCCGGGACGCCTTTATGGATGTCCGTTTCGGTTGCATCTGTAAGAAACACAGGGTCGATTTCAAATACATGCGGTATCACCGGCGGGAGCAGGTTTTGCAGGTATACCGCCATTTCAGCGATTGGCTTATGCATTTGGGTGGCCTCCTTAGATATAGGTGGGTTTGTATTTGCTCATTTACTTCTTTGGCGGAATTATATAGCGTAGCCAAGGATACTGTCAAAAAAATAAAGCATATGGTATAGTGTTGTAAAAAACTTATGAATTTAGGAGGCTATTATGCGATTTGCGACATTTACTAAAAACGGTGAAGCGTATGCGGGTATCTACCAGGATGGGTATTATTCGTTTCAAGATCTTTTGGGCGCCGATGCCCCCAAAACGGTTTTAGACTTTATACGTTTGTACGAAAATAAAGATATGCCGGACTTTCCCGCGTTGATTGCACAAAAAAAGCTAAACCCAACCCCCGCTAGCCAAATAGTCTTATGTTCCCCCATACCGATACCCTTTCGCGACGTGATATGCCTTGGCAAAAATTATGCCGATCACGCCAAGGAAATATTGGAAACGAAACTGTTAACTCAAGACGCCGATCTGATCCCTCAGGCGCCGGTCTATTTTGCAAAAAGCGCATATCCGGCGATGGGCGATGGAGATACAATCCCTGTGCATGCCCAATGTACTTCGCAAGTGGATTATGAGGTCGAGCTTGCCGTCATCATTGGAAAAACAACGCGCCACATATCACCGGATGAAGTGGAAGCGTCTATTTTTGGCTATACCATCCTTAATGATGTGACCGCAAGGGATATTCAAGTACGGCATGGTCAGTGGTTTTTTGGGAAAAGCCTGGATGGATTTTGCCCAATGGGTCCTCACATCGTTTCGAAAGAGGAGATACCCTATCCCGTCGCGTTGAATGTGTGTTGTCGTGTAAACGGTGAAACACGGCAATTGTCTAATACCTCTAAGCTCATTTTTGATATTCCCCGTGTCATATCCGAACTATCCCAAGGCATTACACTGCATCCCGGCGACATTATTGCCACCGGCACACCCGCGGGCATTGGTCATGCAATGAAGCCGCCGCGATATTTGCAAAAAGGTGATAAGGTGGAATGTGAAATCGAAAGGATTGGGGTGCTTACGAATTATTTTGGGTGAGGTGTGGTGAGATGATCCTGGATACATACTCTCAGAACCTTATATTGTCTCTATGGTTCCCCATAATTCCCTTGACCGGATATGTGCGTTAGGGTAGATTATCAGTACCCGCCATAAACAAGGGGCTGCCTTGCTAAGAAAAAGCAAGGCAGCCCCTTTTAAATACATCATCTTCTATACAAATTACCAACTTCTAGCCCGCATAAATATAAACCGCTCGAGCCACCCCATCCCATCGGATATCGGCACCAAGCATTTGTGTAACATAGGCAATCGGTACAAAAGTACGATCATCAACAGTCATCGGTACTCCCATGCCGTCAGGCAGTGGTTCGTCTACCGGTAAAAGTAAAACCACATCATCCAGTACGATGGTAACCGTACGCGTTTCATGATTCCACTCTACACGAGCACCAAGGCCTTCTGCTACCACACCTAACGGAACCATTGTGCGGTCATGGCTTGGATCGATAAATGGAGCAACCTCCATCATGTGGGGGATATTGTTTACCGTGTAGGATAATTGACCTATTGCAAGGCGGATGATCGTGCCAAAGCCCGGCTGTGCCGGTATCTGAGGCAGCTGCACCAGTTCTGGCGGCTCTTCTTCAATTACTGTCATACCGGATTCTGTTACCTCAAGGGTAAAAGCACGCCTGGCAATCTCGCGCCCGTTATAGCGCAGTATGCTGGTAAGACTATGGCGGCCAAGCCGAAGATCATCCGGAAGATTTAAGGTGAATTCAAAATTGTCATTGTAAACCCACACGCGATCCGAATAAAGTGTAATCCCGTCAGGCCCTCGCAGTTCTTTTGAAAAATAACGTGCGTTGGCTATTCTTCTGGTTTGGGCTTGGACTGTGATGGATGAATCTAATTGTTGTACAGTTTGGTTAAGGATTGTAATGATCGGGCCGCCCTGGGATGTCTGTGTACGGTGGCCGGATCTCCATGTGCCGAGACCGGAAACGCCGGTAACATCAGTAACAGGAGTCGTCTGCGTTATCGGTATTGGCATCCAGTTGGCGGTGACCACAACAGGCGCATCTATCATCTGGAAGCTGGCCAAAGCTACACTTGTTGGGTTTGTGATGTTTACACCCGGCGTAGTTGTAGTCCAGTTGACAAAGGAGTGACCGGTTGGCGGAGTACCCGGATGAAGGGTTACCGTTTCACCGACAAACGCCGGGTTAGGGTTAGCGCTTGCACCTACTCCTCCATTTAATATAGTAATCGCATGGATTGGGTCTGGCGGGGGAGCCATCCGTAACTCGGTAAGGTATATCACCGACAATTGTATTGCTGCGCTATCGGCGCCTCTCGGGGCTTCCAGCCTGTAGTGGGAAAATGCGCTGAAATTGTCTTCAAAGTCTACCCTGTAAAATCTGTTGTTAAAGTTTGCATAATCACTGGCCAAACCTCTGTACAGCACATGCCATGTGGTGCCGTCGTTGGAGCCGGATACGGTCCAGCCGTCACCCATACGGCGCGGAAGCGACAAGTTATCATGGGTTGCAAATATGAAGCTGCAAGCTATAAAAGCCTCATCATATCTCCATTCTACCCAAAAATCGTCTGTGGTGGTTACCACCTGGAAGGCTGTACCGTTGGTGGTTTGAGCCCAGCCGCTGGCTGTGTATCGACCTCTTTGGCCGCCGTTTGGATCAAAATCGGCACCGGACGCGGCACCTTGAGGGCCCAGCCTTCTGTCAAATAAGTTATACGCCTGCCTGTTGTGCCAGGAGCCAAAACCGGCGTTGTTTGGGGAGCTGAAATTAGGATGATCGGCAACAAATACACCGGGTGTAGCCGTAAATATAGCATCGTAGCGGAGTATTCTTCCGTCTAATGCCGCTTCAAGGGTGTAATAGCCCGGCGCCCATCCCGCGGTAACGGTGGCGTAACGTGCGTGTTCATAAGCCATAAACTTTGCCCACAGCTCGTGCGGGGTGTAACCGGTCAGCCAAACATATTGCCTGTGGTCGGCAAAGTATCTGCCCTCTTGCTTTACGGTAGCGTTCATGGCTTGGGAAAAGTGGATAAAGTTGACGCCTGTCCGTTGGCGTACTGTCCTGAAATAATATCTGTCGATCCAGCACCAGAACGCGGCACCTACCCTATACCCTTGCTGGAAGCCGTGGGTGTAGTGGGGGCTGCCCGGCTCGTATAACAGCATGGGCGGGTTTCTCCAGTCGGCTTGATCGTTGAAAAGGCCGAAGTATTCCCGAAGGAAATCCGCACTGCTTTCAAAAACATGGAGCGGTACGTTGCTGTAGAGCTGTGCGTTATGGATCAGTTCGTGTGTCATAGCGTCGGTATCCCACGGCTGAGCGCGCAGCCAGCGATGACCAACCCCAGATTGAAGACCGGATGCCCAGGCGATGGAGTTGGCGCCGGCGTCAAGTACGAAGGTGACCGGATTGATTGTGCCGGGTACATGGTCGGGATTAGTGATACTGTCATCAAACATAAAGAGACTGATAGGGACCCATACGGTATTGAAGGTATGGACAAATCGATCCATCATAGCGCCGGATCCCAAGCCGTCTCTTTCGCGGATATCAGTCCAACTGTCTACGGTTGACCAGGGCAGCCTGTTGGCTTGGGGTGGGTCAAGGAAAGTGTGGTAGATATCCGATACGGGTACATATACACCGCAGGTGGTACATTGTTCAAACCACCAAAGATCCGGGTCAAAGCCCATGGCCGCAATACCCGGTCCCGGATTATGTCTGTGGGCAGGATTTGGCGGGTTGACCCAGTCCCATTCGCCCCATCTGGCACCGTGAAGGGTGGTTGCCGGTCTGGGTGCTTGCATGAAGCTGCCTACATTAAAGTTGCCGCTGCCGGTGTGCCTTGCGTTGGGGTCAATCGGGGTGATGTCAAATGGGGGTGTAGCCGGGTCTTCTTCGTCGCATATGGTACATATCATTGTCGTAAAGCCTTCGGCACCGCATGTAGCCGGTGTGACTACCGGTGCAAAGATATGGTCGCATGTCCAGGTTGCGGATGCAAGCCGGACCGATGCAAGCTGGATGACATTGCCCATTGCCGGGGCAGGGGACCAAAGTCTGTAATATTGGTATGCCGTGGTGTTTCCGGGCAAGTCTGCCCCGTAAAATCTGAAGTTAAACGGCCCGGTATCATCTCTGTCACCCGTGTATAATACGGTCCAGTTGATTGCGTCGTTGGAGCCTGAAAGTGTCCATCCGGTATTCATCCGGCGGAAGTCCTGCCCCGCATTTCCGTGATTATCGTTGGCGTTTTGCCAGATAAAACGGGTGGCTACGAAGGGCTCGGGATAGCTCCATTCAACCCAAAAGTTGCCGAGCTGTGCTTGGGTGGATACAAATTTTTGATTTTGATTATCGTTAAACAGGTTTTCCGGACCTTCACCGGAAGGGACGCCGGTTGGGGGACCGCTGTGGAAAGTATGCCCGTGTACTAATGTATGGCCGTCTAGGGCCAACTCAAGGGTCATATAGCCTTCATTTTCCGGAGGGATTTCGCCTCTAAATAATTCCCAAGCTTCTTCAAGAGAAATCCCGATTCTATCATAGAAGAAGTTCGATCGTAAGTCGTCGCATACCCAGGTAGCCATGTTAAGGCCGCCGCGTCTTAAAGGATAGATGCCTAAGCGGGCATGTTGAGCCATATCCCGGATTGCTTCTAAACCCGTCATTGGAGACGCGTTATCGAAATGCTGGGCAATAAATAAAAACAATTGCGCACCCGATGCGGCGGTTAAAGGGTCTGTGGTTGCGGCAGGAGGTACCCATGTCCCTTGCCCAACATACTGACCAAAGTGTACCCTGCCAAATGTGCGCAGGCCTTCGGCAATCCAAGCCGGGAATACGCCGGTCCCATCGGGTGTTGGGTATGGACCGCCCTGTGCCAATTGGATGAGGCCCGGGATAATAATGTCTGTATTATATTGATTGGCATCGGAAATGCTGGCAGCCGTTACGCCTACACGCCCATAACCGGGGGTGGTGTTGCCTTCCGCATCCGGCAATACCACATTGGTGTTGCCCAGCACTATAATGACGGGAAATCTTGTCCCGTCTCCATAAAATGTAATGATATCTTGCCAAACCGCATCAAATGTACTTTCGATACGGCCTATGACATCGGGTTCGATAGTTTCCCAGTCCCCTTCAAACGAAAGATATGGTACAGCCGAAAGAAATGCTATGGTTTGCATCGTCTCGGTTGTGGTCATGGACATAAGGATGTCGTCTGTTGAACCCAAAGCGGCTCTTGCGGCGTCGATGATTATACGGACATTGGCAAGTGCGTTTTTCCAATGATCCACTTCGTATGTATAATCATCGTAAACATCGCTCTCTGCAAACATGCTGACGGCATTATAGGCCTCGTCATATGCCGCTTTTGCCGTATCGATTGCTTCAATTGAGTCGCTGCCGTCGCCGACCAGTTTGTCCGCCTCATATATTGCGATGGATATTAATGTTTCAATGGCTGTAATATCAGCTGTAGCGGCTGAGTAACCGGCATCATCCTCATCTTCCGGGGCATTACTATATCCGCCCGGAGGATAGCTGTCGGTATTATCTGCGGGATATTCCGGAAGGTCATCGGTAATTACCGTTAAATTATCGCTTGAAGCTTCGCTGTAATAAGAAAAAGCAGTCATCTGCAATAACGAAAACATGAGAACAATAGTCAATAAAACTGAAATTGTTTTTTTAAACCTGTTCAGTAGCCTCAAAGGCACTTTTTTGCTCACGATTGAAATACCTCCAAAATCACTCCCCGTATCTTGAAACGAGGACTCCGTGTTGTTAGTCAACTGATTTGATCGCTTTTACCGTATAGATATGCAAATCAGCTCTGGCAAAATACTTGACTTGAACATCCGATCTGTTGAATATTGCACAAAAAAATTACCTCATATTAACTCACCTCCGTAAAATTGCAAGAAATCAACATCCAAACTTGGTAAATATTGTATAAAAAAATTATATCATACAAAAAAATAATTAGCAAATAGTTTTTGGTGATGTTTTTAAGATGCACATAATGCATTTGGCGTCCGGTGGTGAGCGGCCCGGATTTTCTTGAGTGTTGTAAAGGATTAGAATATAATGTCGGCAGATTATGTAACAATCTCTGAGAAAGGTATTTTGAGGAGGAAATCAAAGTGAAAGAAGTCGTACAAAGTGGCACACATAACAACCAGCTTTTGTATTTTACATCCTCCAGCCTGAGTGCTGACGATCAGAAACTGTTTTTTATCAGCGATCGAACAGGGGATCCCAATGTGTTTGTAAAAGATTTGATTTCGGGCACAGAAAAATGCCTCACTCAAAATAGTGAGGGCTATTTAAAAAGCTATGTTTATTTTGACGGAAATCCATATAAAGGTTTCGGAAAGGCCAGCGTCAGCTTAGATGCCGGTCACGAAATAATATACTATATCCAGGGCAATCATATTTGCAAAGTGGGTGTAGACGGAAAAATAACTGTGTTAAATGATATTCGAAACGGCGAGATGACTGCTTTTACCCATGTCAGCAAAGACGGAAAGTTATTGTGCGTGCCAACAACCGATGGGCGCGCCTTGGATTATGATGCGGTGGAGCCCAACCAGACACCGGATTATGATATAGATAAACGAGTTTGTGATGAAAAATTAAATTCGTATATAAATGTATACGACACAGAAACAGGAGCGCTTATACTAAGAGAAGCCGTAAACAGTTGCTGGATAACACATGTTCAATTTTCGCCGTCGGATAACGGACTGATTCTATATAACCACGAATGGCCTCATGACGATGCCGGAACCCGGAGGATGTGGCTTTGGAACAGCCGCACAAAAGCGCATACAAAACTCAGGACAAAAGAAAATGTAATAAAGCCGGAAGGCTGGGCGTGCCATGAGATGTATAAAGATGACGGTACGGCGATTATATATCACGGCCGATATGACGACGACATTAATTTTGTGGGAAAAATTGATACGCAAGATATAAGTAAGTTGACAGAAATCCCTTTTGACAAGCATTTTACAAAATATGGGCATTTTACTGCTAATAACGATGGACTGCTTGTTACCGACGGTTATTACCAGCGCGACAATGAATCTACACCAAACGCTAAATATATATCCACACTGTCTGTAGATTGGGAAAAAGGCAATATCATATGGAAAGAGATCTGTGCGCATAATTCCACCTGGAAAAATCAAGATTGCCATCCCCATCCGATTTTTAATCATAAGGGTGACGAAATTTATTTTACCAGTGATTTTACAGGAAAATGCGGGATATACCGTAGCCGTAGCTAGAGGGTGTTTGCAAGAAAATCCAACACGGTAAAATCATTTTGGAGGTTATTATGGAAATTGTAAATATGAATACATTGGATGATGTCCAACTGACACAGGCGGCGCAAATGCTGACGGATGAGATTCCCCTGGGGTGGCCGACATTTGCCGATGCACTGGACGAAGTGCGTATGCTGCTTGACAATGAAGATGACACTGGTATTTTGTTTATTGCCGCGGTAGAAAATGGTACAGTGTTTGGATGGAGCGGCATACTTCCGGAGTATGACGGTAAGGTATTTGAAATACATCCACTGGTTGTACGGCATGATCAGCAAGGCAAAGGTGTTGGAAAAGCGCTGGTTGCTGCCCTGGAAGAGGCGGCGCGTAAAAAAGGTGGATTAACGCTATATCTTGGTGCGGATGACGAAGAACCCGGCGGCGAAACATCTTTTGCCAATGTGGATTTGTATGATGATTTACCAAGGCGTATACAGGAGTTTGAACCGGGTACGCATCAGGCCGGGTTTTATTTGAGGCTTGGGTTTAAAATTGTGGGTGTGGTGCCTGACGCAAACGGGAGAGGCAAGCCTGATATTAAGCTTGCAAAAGCTTTGTAGAGGATGAGTTGCTGATGGAACAATACCAAAAAATCGCCTCGGAAATATTTCAACAACATGGCTTAAGTTTTGAAGCAGCGGAGCGGGCCGGAGGCTGGACAAATGCTGTTTGGTTTAACGGTGACTTTGTTTTGCGGCTTTCTTTGTCGAAAGGGTGCGACAGAATCCGCCGTGAAGTAGAATTGGCCGGAATGCTTCCGCAGTCGGTAGGATACCCGACCATCGTAGAAACTGGTGTGACCCATGGTTTTGAATGGAGTTTTTCTGAGCGGATACCGGGAAAAAATCTAAGTGATGTGTGGAGTAATTTAAGTTGGCAGGAGAAAGGGAGAGCGGTTAGACAGATATTTAGCATAGTTGAAGCAATCCATTCGGTTGATGTGAGTAAGGTGGAGCGTTTATCGCTTCGGCGGGCGTGGTACAATTCTTTCGTTAAAAGTGAATCTATGGCAGCTATTGAACGCTACATAGCACAAAAGATATTTTCCGTCCAACAAGGCAGCGCCCTGCGTGAAATGCTAGAAAATTTTTATCACCACCTCAATAATACTGTGCCTATTTTGAATCATGGCGATATTACTATGGACAATATTTTATGGCATGAGGGAAAAGTGGTTTCGCTGATGGACTTTGAACATTCGTCCATTTCTCCGCCACAATTAGATTTGCAATCGATGGTTAATTTGGCACTGATTCCCTATGATGTGGAGCTGGTGACGGAAAATATGCCGGAGGTCAAGGAGTATGCAGAGGAAATGGTAAACCTATTCAAACCCATGCTGACGCAAGAAAGTGAAAGGGATTTATTGTTAGGATTTGCGGTTTTGTTTCGACAGAAGTTTTTGGAGTTCTGGCTGGAACAACCGAAGGGCGAGTTGCAGCATGTGGATGCTTATCAGAAATTGTTATCACTTTGTGATGGTAAGGGTGGGTATTTGTTTGAATTGTTGGGATAAGAATGGATGAAGAGATGCCGGGAGAGATGATATTGATGGATAAAATAATTTTTCGTGACTTGTGCAGTGCAGATTTGCCCAAGATTAGGGAAATTGTAAACGATTCGTGGGACTGGGCATCTCTTTTTGAAAAGCAGGAGGCACTTGAAGCCACCTTGGGACTTTATGTAAACATGGCTTTGCACAAAAGCAGTTTTACTAAAGTAGCGGTGTTGGATAGCCAGCCTGTAGGGGTGATAATGGGTTATGTTGATGGTGATGAGCCGGTCGGTAGATTGTTAATGGATGACTCAGCGATTTATACGTTGGCGCTGCTAAACACGGTTGAGCATGACCAAAAAGCGATCTATGAATATCTATCGAAGACACAGGAGGTTTACGATAAGCTATATGAAACTGTAGGTATCGATTACGATGCAAACCTGGTATTTATCGCAGTAACGGAAAAGGCGCGCGGATTAAATGTCGGTAAGCAGCTATGGTTTAAATTGTTGGATTATCTTAAGCAAAAGGATGTGCAGTCGGTCTATCTCTTTTCTGATACGGAATGCAACTTTGGATTTTATGATCACATGGGATTTACTAAAAGGGTATCCCTTGAAACTCAATTTGTTTTTGAGGATACGCCGGGTAACTTTGAGCAGACTATTTTTCTATATGATTTTCGGGTTGTTTAGTCGTAGAGACTGGTATCAAATTATATGATGTGTGCTGTGAAGAGTGGAAATAACGCTATTATCTGAAACGGCAGTCATCATTCAAGATTTTAGGTTGCATTTGTACACACGTTTGGATATACTGTGGATGAGGTGAGAATAATGGCTAAATCAGCAAATATTCATGTACGCATTGACCCGGATACTAAAACTCGAACAGAAGAACTGTTTTCGAGTTTTGGAATAACTACGTCTGATGCAATTATAATGTTCCTGCGTAAATCACTAATGGTTGGCGGACTGCCTTTTGATGTGGTTCATCCCCGATATAATGCCGAAACTGAAGCGGCTGTTTTGGAAACAAAAAAAATATTGGCAGAGCAACTGCCTACAAAAATGTTCGCAAGCCTTGACGAGTTCTATGCCGACTTGGAGGCTGAA
>Ga0131853_10004891_pt1 | contig 24087 bp, 7 predicted proteins | sample TergutLab28metaG_FD_92764 | JGI IMG/M metagenome (GOLD analysis project Ga0131853, IMG submission 92764) | Labiotermes labralis P1 segment gut microbial communities from Petit-Saut dam, French Guiana - Lab288 P1 (version 2) (version 2) | ecosystem: Host-associated > Arthropoda: Insects >...
CAAACTTCTCTGGCCAATATCTCCGTAACCATTGAACTTTGGATATAGGTGTTTTGGGTTATATCGTTATAGTTTGACCTAAGGAACACTCTCCTGAAGTTAGGTCCTTTCCTCCTGGGACACTCTGTATATGCCATATCAACCTCGAAATCTGCGCAAGATCTGTACTTCGTATGCTTATATCAACCCACAGTCTTGTACTAAGATGAATTATGCAGAACGTCTCACTAATTTCTGCTCTCAGCACATTTGTCGTGGCAGTTTGACTGCATACGAATCCTGCCTCGGCGGTGATTTCGGTATCCGTATCTCCCCTGCAGTTCAACTTAGATTTTTCCATGGAATAAATTCCAAGTGTGGACCTCCAACTCCCGAACCGGTCTCATAGTTTATGAACATATTTCGTGCCATACGACAGAGCTAATATGAAATTTTGGCAGTTTCTCTTTGAATATTATTTGTCATTTCTTGCTAGAATGTGGGTTATCCTACTTTTCTCTTCTTTTTTTAATTCCCTGAACAATTGTTGAAGGTGTCATTTGAAGTAACAGTCTGAATATGTTGCTTTGAAAGTCACGGACCCTATGAATTTGCGCACACCGGTGGCACTTTATGGTGACGTAAACTACGCAATGCATCGAGATTTTCGGGACATCGTCTGTTATTTTTGCCATTTATTTTCCTACGTGGTGTCAACCATGCATCATACAGAAAAGTTTTAATTTTTATTTTTGTGGACCACTGAGACTGCTCTTCGATAGTTTTCCATTATTCTATGCATTATTCTTTTATAGAGCGCTGTTGTCGCAGGAGAATTTTTACAGAACTTAGGCTGCACTTGTTTTATGACATTTTATTTCCTGGCATTTGCACCGTAAATGGACATTTCTTGCTCAAAATAAGAATTTTCTTCGAAGCACTGGCCTTCCCTGCAGAGGGCGATATTACAGTACTGGCTTAAGTGTCGGTTGAAAGCATTATTAAGTTGAAGTGGCATACAGCCGACTCGCCTTGTGGTGCAGGGATTTTATATATCTATGACCGGTAAGATGATTAAAGGTGTGTTCTATTGTAATTCTTAAATTCAGCCTTACCTTACGAAAAAGTATGATTGGTTGGTGAGTCATTGTTAAACTTTTGGCGCCGGAATTATTTTTTTTAATTTTAGCACACCCTGTATGTAAAATGTGAATAATGCAGGAACCAAATACGTTAGAATTATGAAACAAACTGCATTTTGAAGAGAAAAGCGGAGAGTGTATACCATGTTTAAAATATTCAGTAACTATATTTGTTGAATAAATATATAAAGTGCAACTTTAGAGGTTAGCGGTGCGGTACGACCACTATAGTTGACATAGGCATCAAAAGGTTAACTCAGCTGCCAACTTATGAAGCCAAATCCGGGGAGGAGAATACTTTCTGAGAAACTGACATTCGCTCAGCTGTTTAAGTCCCCGGCATTTTATAGAACCTGAAACTCTATTATTACCGTGATAACATTAAGTATCTTTGCATCAAGATGCAGCTTTTTTACGATTTGTAGAAACGAGTGTGACATGGGGCTCTCCTGTTATACAGGATTTTTGGAAACATGTTGCTAGACATAGGAAATTTAAAATATAAATAAATTGTATTATGGGCGTAGTCCTTTTGAAATCTCAACTGCGCTGTGGAGTGGACTTCATGTGGTGAAGTTAAGGGTTAATTATATTTAGCCAGTCAAGAACTTCATCGCCTTTTATGGAATCCGAATATCCATTGTCGTGGTGACAAGAAAGTTCCTAGGAGGAATTAGTAGTGTTCTATCATTTTCTGCTTTTTGTGATCCAGATGAATACTGCATATCTGTCTATGGCCAGATGCTTAAGTTTTGAAATTTTATGGTTTCAGAGTGGAATTTTTTTGCAAATGTCTTATCCATTCCAACTGTTTAAAATTTATAGAAGTTTTCTTATCTCATTAGAGGATGTATAGTCTCTGTAATGGAAATGTATCCTTATGTAACTTAATAATCAATATAATAATTTCATCTTTCATATCATGGCAGAAACATAGATATACTGCGTTGGCTAATAATCTGGGCTTTTATTAGGGAGGCATCTTTGCTTCAAGATCTTTCTCGATCGGTTGATCGACAGTCATCTTCCGAAAACTGAATCTGTTCCATGGAAATGGTTAATTGTTATATGTTGTAAGTTCTTATATGTACTCCATTATTGCGCTATGTTCTAATACTCTGCTGTGGCATATTATCCTAGACAGAGCAGAATCTTAGTACAAGACGCAGGCATAGTGAGAACTGCTCTTCGCTTACATAACATTCTGTTATCGTTAGCTACTTCAGAATGTGTACGGAGGCGCTCTGGCCGATGTCACTTCCGTCTGTGATGCTGCTGCCAACTCACGACCGTTAATATTACTGTGCAATTGGAGGAGGTCTTGCATAATAATGATTTTCAGTAACTAAAGGGGTTTTTACGAATGTTTGGTAATGATTTCTTATACATTGAGAAGGCATGAATACCGCTCTTGTCGGCCTTCTTATATCGCTCAGTGCGGTGGAGTCTGTCTCATGAGGGCAATAAAGCAGAATAAGCGTTTCTGACTTTTTGCAATGTGAAACACAGGGATGCAATAAAGTTCGATTCTAGAATTTGTTGCGAGGGATGAGTGACAAAAAATTTTATACAAGTGTTTTTATTTTAGGGCATTTTTTTTCACATTGTTCATCACTTTCAATTAACCAGTGTTCTTTCAATAAGAAACGTCTGATATTTTGTCTCTGTTAGCGATGGAAGAATGAAATACTGCCGGTTTTGTTAGAATCACGAGCAAGCAGGAAATTGTCTCATTAAAAATTTTTAATATACAGCCGTCAAATAAGTGTGTTTAAATCAGATATTGACCCGAAGTTATGGTCATTATGCCATTATTCTTCCATTCCTTAGCAAGAAGTGGAGGGTCGTTCATTTTGGAATTAAGACATATGAAATGAGGACTGAGGATTTTTAACAAATTATATATGGATATTTTCTAAATTAATTGTGTCCTGTTTTGAATACCTCAGTGGCGGCATTGTTTCCATGAGCATAGCCCTCTATGAGAAGGCAGTAACCACTCAACCAGTCAAGAAATTCTCCGTCTTTTATGCACTCCTTTGGTTTGTTACCAAATAAACAAGTTTCTGTCAAACGGCGACTCCTGAATATTTTCTATTCAGTCCCGAACCTTCACATAAAAATTATTTATGGTCCACTTTTGTATTTTCATCTGACCAAAACTCAGTGGCTGTTCTAAGTGGGTCTCTTATCTTCGTATTCCATACTAACTGTCTTACAATCTCAGATTTTCCAGCGCATATGATCCAATAATCATAAGAGAATCCCTGAAAGAACACATATTTTTATGTCTTCGGTTTGTGCTTAATTCTGTCTCCCTCTCCTTTTAATACCTGTGCTGGCCTATAAGGAACAAAGTCGAAAATTGTTTCGATGTTTTTACTTGAAACGTCACAGAGTAGTGCGTTTCTTCATAGTTATGATTTATGTTTGACTCGTGGTAAGAATTACATTAATTGTTCTGTATTTTGCTTACCAGTGGGGTACTAAAGTAATACTACCAGAGTAATCACTTCATTGAATGTAGCAAACTTCATGGTGTGTTTCCAGCGAAATATTCAGTGACGTATCAAAACTTAGCGTGGTGTTGGGCAGTACATTCACTACACTTCCATTAAAGTCTTTAGACTTAATGGAAGTGTTCGTCATGAAAATCTTTTATTGCTGTATGCGGCAGGATTCAAAGCAGATCTATTTCATTTACCCCAGACCTAAAAGAGAGAATAATTTGAAAGCTGATCGCTCTGGGTACCTGTGCTAGAAAATGGTACGGCGATCTGACCGTGTGTAGACTGAAGAGAACGAGGATAAAACCGTGAGTCAGTTTACGTTTATACACAGCATAGCTTTGAAGTGATACGAACAAGTTTATCGCGTCATAGCCCCAGTATGTCGTTTTCAATCTCCTGGTGACCATCTTTTACTTCAGAACAAGTGCTCAATTCTCCATTAATCTTACTAAAATAAATTTATTATTTTGAATGTTTATTGCTCCGCACTGTTGTGAAACTTACTGAGGTGAAAGTGATATTGTGTCGATAAACTTCTCTCATTTGTCAACCGTACGATCTGTTCAACTATACTGATTACGTGTTGTCGCTAGACTTCTGGTTAATCTCACTACTGGAACATGGAATCCAGAAATACGTTATTCTGAACGACAGCGCCGGTCTCCTTGGCCGCACGGTCTAAGGCTTAGGTCTGCGGTCCCTCACATGCTGAGACTGTGAGTTCGAATCCCACCGGGGGCATGGATGTTTGTCTGGTATGAGTGTTGTGTGTTGTCTGGTAGAGGTCTCTGTGACGAGCTGATCACTCATCCAGAGGAGGCGTGTGCGTCATTGTGTATGATCTAGAATGCTGAAGAATGAGGGGGCCACGGCCCGCGTAGGGCCGCAGCGCCATAAAAAAAGCCAAAGAACAAAGTAGCCAATCCCATGGGAAAGAGTCCTTCTTTAAAATTTAATAGTTCCCGAGGCAGTCAAGAAAATCCCATCATCCTATGAGACTAGAAGGTTTATGACCATGTGCATAATAGCTCGCCCATTTTTTTATCATGAGCCGCACGAGCCCAGTCCCACATTCATAGTGTATTTCTTTAAGATCAATTTTAATATTATTCTCCCATCTATGCTTTGTTCTTCCAAGTAGTCTCCTTTCTTTCTTCTTCCCCGCCCAAAAACTGAATGCATTTAAGAAGAGACTAACATCATGCTTTATATCTGGTGTTAGGGCTCTTGAACGCCAACAGAACGTTGTCTTCTGGGAAGAGACGCTCTGCAGCGCGGTAGAAATGCACCAACGTTTCGGGCCTAACTTTACTGCCTGAAACTTCGGTGCATTTTATTTATTATTCATTTCTTGCCGGAAGCTGTATTTTGTAGTCAGCACGTGCCTGGTTTTAGTAGGCTGTATATGTCCAGTAGTATAATAGCATTACATACAAGGCAAAATTATTTTATCCACTTTTAAAGTTGTTTGTTTGTTGTGATCCGGTTTTAAAATACACATTTCAAGACATTTCTGCAATCCCTAAATAAAATTCAAGGTATGACATCCTCGATTTTCATAACATCACCTAGAGCGGAGCTTTTTTTTTTTTTGCAGATTCCAATTAAAAATGATGTATATTTGTAAAATTGTGTAAGATTTTTAGTTGTAAAAGAATGGAATAACTGTAACAAGCAGTAGCTAAGAGATACCTCTATTTAATTACCTCTGAACGGGTCCAGTACACTGAATTGTGTTATGAGGTATAGGATGGTGTTGATGCAAAAAAATAAAGAATTTTCAATACTGACGTAACTGCTGTTTTTGGGCGAAACTACTTTTTAAGCATATTTCTTCTATCTTCGGAGCTTCTTAGAACTGAACGTAGACTTTTATTAAAATCCTTGAAGTCGACTAAATGTTTGAAAGCATTCTAGATGGACAACCAAGGCAAGGAAGGGCGTGTTTTAAAAAGGGGGTTGGACGAAGCACCAAAAAAGTGGGAAGAAATATCTTGCCATTAAAGAGCCTTGGTTTGCACAGTGGAACACTTCATGAATTTTTAATCAATGTCTACGATCCATTAATACAAGCCCCGCCTCTCTGGTATGTGCGACAAAGATAAGTCAAACAGGTGTGTCTAGTCGGGCTGAGGAAACAAATTGGAACTTATGAAAAAGTCAGAAAGACTGTTACTTGTGATAGTCGTTTTCATATTCCGAAATGATTTCTCTTATCATCTGATATCCGCTACTTTAAAGAAAATACTGCTGACCCCTTCTGTAACTTACACATACGTGCACAAGCATATAATAGCGACTGTTATACCATAATTCACTTATTTTCGGTTTGCATGATTTTCTAGCCGCATACACTGTCTCGTTCCTAGGCCTCGCCTCACTTTGAAAGTATACGAGTTTCTTCTGCATCGGGTGTGTAAAAGTAAGGCCTACGTTAGAAAGGACCCAACAATGTTGATTGTAATAACTAGGTCCCCTAACGTTCTGCTTTCCTGTGACTTATGCTGTCGTTCTACGGGCGAATACAGAAATAACATAAAGGCAAGCCTAGAAGACATCTTTGACTTAAAGTAGACAGAGAGGAAGTTAAAGCATTTGTATTATTTGTTTTGTTTGCTGGGATGAAAGAAAAAAGCGTGATATAGGGAAGACTAAACTTGTCTTCGTTCCATTAAAAACGTATTTTTTAAAAGTGAGAACTTTACGTTAATATAATTTTGTGGAGAATTAGTAGTTTCGAGTTTTCTCACTTCTCTGTTTTTGTTGTGAGCCCCACTGGTGATTACATACATGTCGAAACCACAGTCTCATCAACATTGTCATGTAAACTGTTCCTCAACACCTCGAATACGCGCTGGTAGAGGAGTAGACATTCTATGTAACTTATTTCCTCGAATAAGCGTAAAGGATTCAGGTCAGGGGGTGAAGTACTTGAAATAAGACTGGTTTGAGTTTTAACGTGTTTTGAAACACCAAACGGGTGTACACTGACAGTGATGTGAAAACCAAACTTTGAGATTTTGCTGTATGCTCTGCGAACTTCATCACCATGCATAGGCTATTTTTCTTGAAAAGCAGTGTTAAACGCGCAAGTACATAATCTGTGGGAACATCGAGTAATGCCAGTTGATAATTTTTTTTATCATGAAAGTACACTGCCATATTGTCAAACAGAAGTCAGTCTGTAGCTGTATGAACGCAGTGTTTCCTGGCAAATGGATTGGTTATGAGGGGATCTATGCCATGGTACCTTCATTGATTCGCGACAACTTGGGGTACGTTCCTTCTATGCTTACACCACTTCGTGTAGACTCGAGTTCTCTTGGGCAATGACAGATTTTCCTTGGGCGAGTAATGCCCGACGTAATACAGGCACGAAGATTCTTCTGGCCGTCGGGTGCTAGTCACCCGACGTGACGTCCCAGGGGATTTGAATCTTCAGCGCCAACGCTGTGATAGCTTTAAATCTCGCATTCCTCCGTGATCGGCAGCAGCGCATCTCTGAGTCTGAGAACACGGGAGGAATGAGATTCCCGCAGGGAGAGCAGTACGAAGTGAACACTTTTTGTGTGTCTGCAGGGTAACGAAGGGTGCTCATTCCCAGCTGGCGTACATAAACATTAGGTGTTTCCTCGTATTGTGTACGTGGTTTCATATCGTTTCAGTTTTCTGCATTTTCGTCGTATTTTTCTATGTGATTCATCCCCCTTATGTTTACAATATAACAGGAAATACCAATAAGTCCAGTCTAAACACAACTTTATTTTACAGATACAACTAGCTACTTGTTTCTTTTATTGATTTTATCCGTTATAAGGTGCATTGTGGTTCAGAGATCTCGAACGTTGCGAGGGTAATGTTATTTAATATACATAACACGTAAAATACACAGCTTCAGGATTAATAATTTGTGAAGTGTATATCATTTGTATAATTTATGGAATTGACCTAACTGTAGGTTGTGTTGAATAAGTAATAAAACAACGTAATATTTCAAATGATGATAATTAGGGTAGTGTAGGCGAATTTTATGGAGACTTCTTGTATATGTTTATTTCGTTTATACTGTTTTGGTGGTAGTACGTTGGAATTTAGTAAAATTTGCTCGAGGATTATGGTATAAATAAGTTGTTGCCTGTTATGTACGAGATAAAACGTGTAGTTAAACCTAATGGAGGTATATATATGTCTGAAAATTAATTTTTCATTATTATTCGTGCCGCCAGCACGTATTTATAACGTGTAGAGTTAAGAGATTTCTTTCAAAGGAGTGTTTCTGGATGATTTTAGTCGCGTCTCTTTCTTATGGAGTTTGAGGGCCTGCCTGTGTTCAGCACACTTTTGCAGTTATTTAAAGTTCATAAATTTTAAAGTTATATAGTTTTTATAAACTTGATAAATCATTATTCCTGAAGCTGCGTATTTTACATGCAATGTACACCACATAGCACTCAATTTGTAAGATGCGATGCCTCTAACCACCAATGCAGCTGTATAAATTTCATTTTGATATTTTTGTGATCAGCCTGACGATGACTACCGTCATTAGCCGAAACATGTAGCCGGTTTTGTTTGTAAAATAAATCTGTGTTTAGACTGAGTATTTCGATAAATCTATCTCGGACTGTGCAGTTTGGAACGGCAGTAAATTCAAAGTTTTAAATGTGAAAAATTAAAAATAGATAAAATTTGGGAAATTTGTCCAACGCAATTCAAAACATTTTGTCCTATTGTAGAAAGTAAGGCTTATAATACGCAAAGTTATTTCTCATTCTAAGAAGAACTGAGCGAGATATGATAAGAATGTATTCTGGTCTTCAGGTAGAGTGCTCGTAGTTCTTGTCAGATTTTAAAGAAATTTGTATTTTCTCTTCCGATTTTCGAAAATTACTGAAATAACAAATTTCATAAAAAGTCGTCCATCGGGAGCCGAGTTGTTCCATGGGGACGGACAAACGGCAGACATGACGAAGCTAATAGTCGCTTTTCGCAGTTTTCCGAACGCGTCTAAAAAGTTGAGAAGTACAACATTGGTTTACCGAAATGATTCGGACCCCTCGAACAGGCAAACCTGTAACTAGTTGTACAAGACAATTAGGTCTTGTTCCCTTCTGAGCGTAGCGAGCTGTGAGCTAACTGCGCTGACCTCCTTGTTACTGCATTTAGTGTAGTGTTTTGCGGCATGGGAGCGGATTCCAGTGGACGTTGCTTGTCCAAGTTGTCCAACCGAACAGAGTTAACCCATTTATCACCGACCTCTCCAGTTCACTGTACAGAGAGCTGATACCATGTGCTACTTTGAATACCAATCAACGCTTTAAGTATTGACCTCTGCGCAGGGCAATTTATTTGTTCCCCATAGCAACAAAGTACTGTTTAATGTAATAAAGGAGGAATCTTTTAATTATAACGTACCCATACAAGTTCTCCCTACCGTACCTATCTAGAGTATATCAAGAAAGACGGAAAAGCGTATTAAGAAAAGTAACGAATGTAGAATAAAGTAAATATCTGCGGAAACCCAGCTGCAGGAAACGAAAAAAAAAAACGAGATGCGCTTTACCTGTGTAAATTACAGAACCAACATTCCTGGTGAAAGCTTGGAAGCAAAATTGCATTCGACGATAAAAATTTACCTCGGCTGTTTTTCAGTGCTTCACGTACTTGTGAGATCGTGTCAATGTTTAAGATTCTTGTGTCACTGGTGCTTCATCGCCACCATGTACTCCTCCTCTTTACCTTATAAGGCGCCATGACCACTTAATATCAGAGTTTCTGTCTTCCTGTTTGGAAGGACAGTACTTTTTAAGTATTTACGTCAAATACATTTTTAATTTGGCATTCTAAGGGCTGTGCTTCGTGATATATCCGTTTAATAGAAGCCAAAAAATGCACTATTTCTCAACTTTATTTGATATACAACTTTACATGTTTCGGACAGACTTACTGTCCATCATCAGGAGTCTTGATATTGTACCCACAGCAATTGGTATTTGTCATACTAGTTATGTTGACTGTCTGCTAGCGAGGTTGAGATGGAACTCCATCTCAACATCGATAGCAGCCAGTTAAAATAACTAGTATTAAAATGGAAAGGTAGTATTTTATTGAAAATCCATACCCTTTCTTATTAAGTCGGAAATATAATACAGATACCTTTACGTGGTGTCAGGGAATATGTTTTGTTGCTTGCCACTGACTATTTGCAGCGTCGAAAAGTTTCAGATAAAATATTACTTGTGTTTTATATACTTTGACGTAGAAGTTCATTCACTAATATTTGAGATGAGCTCCAGCTTTTATAAAATTTGTAATCTTCCAATTTCCCTTTCATGTTCAGTGTTCTGTTGTACTACTACTACTACGGAAATAATTGCCACCCTTGGTTACTTAAGGTGGTTGGGCACAATGCCTTCAAGCCGAAATTTGTGGTCTGTGTAAAGTGGAGAGGGAAAGGAACCACGCCATAAACGTCTCAGATATTTTATTTTTCAAATCATTAAACTGCCAAAAATTGTGCTGGATTACTTAATGTATGACTTATAGCAAATAACAAATATTTCACTTTTATAAATGATGAGGTATTTTAATAATTATTTTCTCTCTAAAAATATTTTCATGCCTTGTTTTCGATCCTGTGGTAGGAGTACATACTTAATATTCGGGGGATTCCGAGTTCGATTTGATCATTAGATTAGAAGAATATGCAATGATAATAACATATGGGTAGTATTACAGATAAAACCTGATGCACACCGCGCAATAAATAAACATACCTTAGACATCTGACTGTGTCAGCGTAGTTGCTCTCAGTGATCGATTATTATAGTATAGAAAGTCACGTCGGGGTTTTCAGTAATGTTCTTTCTTGAATTTAGTGACATTTGATTTAATTTTATAGAGTTGAAATTGAACTCTCAGTGTGTGTGCTGGCTATATCATCACTGTTTTCTTATATGCTTGTCTTCATCTCAGAATTTTAATCTCGTGCGTTGCGGAATTTCTTGCAGAACTTCCATTGCTGGTACTGTTTTCACTGCAAGGCATGCAGATTAAATTTGCTGCTGCAAGTTTTCCCTGCTTTATCAGCCAGATTTCCTTCCCTGATAAGGAACTGCTGGTTAATGCTGGGCTTGGCACTTATTTGTCTCCTATAATATCTGAAGAAGTTGATAGAGGTTAATGCAATTTTATACTAATTGTATGAGTTTCATACCATCAGAAACTACTCTCCGTTCTAACTTCTATGTTAATTTCCTGCCCTCAACAATTCACAGTGGCAGTGAGAAATTTCGGTGTGAGAGGGACGCTTGCACCAGTTAAACTTTTGGCGCCGGAATTATCTTTTTAATTTTAGCACACCCTGTATATAAAATGTGAATAATACAGGCACCAAATACGTTAGAATTATGAAACAAGCTTCATTTTGAAGACAAAAAAACGGAGAGTGTATACCATGTTTAGAATATTCAATACCTATATTTGTTGAATAAATATATAAAATGCAACTTTAGAGGTTAGCGGTGCGGTACGACCACTATAGTTGACATTAGGCGTCTAAAGGTTAATGTAGGACCCTGGAATCGCATGCAGCAACAACCGTTGAAAAATATGTGATTATCTTAGTAAATGGCATGGCAGATGAGCGAAATCTGTATTTACCTTTCGTGTGATGGGAATAACTGACGGATCATTGGAAGTGGGTGCGTGAAGTTTTGTTTTTAAATAAAAGATGAATTTATGTCAACAATCTGTGTGAACCATTTTTATGTGAATAGTTTAAAAGCATGGAGTTCTTGAGAATCTTCTTGCTGATAGTTTTTCAAACGGTGCTACGCTTACGACTACTGGTACGATAACCACTGTTTAGGGGTACGCGATTTTAATAAAAAAAATCGTAATAAAATACAAAAAGGATACAAATTTTGGGAAGTAAGTAAAACGTAAAGAACATACATTTGATAATATGCAGCATTGCGGTCCAAATTATGTAACTCATCCCAACCTTCAGCCAGTCTTTCCAGTTTCAGCTGTCCTATTGGAATGCAAAAAAAATGGCTGCACATCGAAATTGTTAAATTTCATTTAGTGGTATGCGAGCAAAAACGTATGAGAATCCCTGTTCTAGGTTATATATATATATATATATATATATACACAAATTGAACACAATTGGATCTTTTCTGCATGATGAAAATTGTGAACACAAACGATTGGTTTATGGTGTAATTACTGATTTATAATTCTAGCTTCACGTTATAGAATGAAGTGTACAAATGTGTTCATAATTTATTCCACATTTATTGCTTCTGCTTTGTATTTTACTGAACATATTGTGTATTTAAAGTAGTTCTGTGTTCTACTCTTACGGCAGAACATAAACAGAACAGTAAAAATTTGGCGTATGTTCCGGGTTGATAACGTAAAATTTCTTACAAAGAATAACTGGGTCGTGTATCAAGGGTTAAGAATAAAATAAGTGTAGCTGTCTATTATCAGTTATGGTTTTAATTTGTTTTCAAAGTAAAATAACTTTCATGGTAGTACGATGTTTTTTTTTTGGCTGTGGGGAACGGACATGTCAGTAAACTAAATTGTCAACATTTTGTCCAGACAAACCAAACCACTTGCAATCAGTCATAGGAGTTCTAATATTTTTTATTTCTTCGGCGTAATGGTAACTTGGCACAACGAAGGGCTAAAGAAACAGCAGTTCAAGGTTTTAGAGCTACATTCAATAATTAGCAGATGAAGAAATTGCTACACAAAATTACCTAAAGTACTGGGAATAAGTGGGGACCGCGGTGGCACAATGGTTAAGATTCTGTGCTACAAATCGGAAGGTCGCTGGTTCGATCACACCTGGTGTCATTTGAATTTTTCATTGACATAAAATCCTTCCGATCGCACTATGGCCCAGGAGTCGACTCAGCCTCTAACAGAAGCATTTCCTGGCGGAAAGGCGGCCGGTGCGTAAGGCTGACAACCTTATCACCAACCTGTGCCGTTGTCACGAAATCTGGGAACCTTAACTTCCTGGAACCCTTTGGGCCACTCAAGGTCTGCAACGGGACTGCTTTACCTTTACCTTTACCGGGAATAAGGTTACCAGGAGTACTATTTACGATATCTGTACTGGTAGTTATTTGTTGCCGTCAGTAGTTACAAAACCAAACCAAATATAAATATTGTGTATGGCGGATAATAATTGACCACTAAATTTCAGTTGTTTCTAGTGAACTATTAGGTTTGACGTTTGAAAACTGTACATCTTGTTCACAAAGTATTTCCTTCTACTGATTGAAGAATAAAGTCTGTGTAGAGGAAAAGTAATGTATTTTGTCTGCAATATGAAAAGAAGCAGGTTAATTTTTGTCTGTAACGGGTTAATGTTTTGTCGACCAAATCAGATTTATTGATTACACGTGTGACATATATCACATTTACTAAGACTGTTTAATAGAATTTTAGAACCCGAATGTAATTATTTTAAAATATGACTTTACATATACATATAGTGATTTTAGGGTACAGTTGATGACGATTAGCAATACCTCACCTGATCAAGTTTCCGGCTTTGCATGAAACCCACTGTTTTATTGCTGGCCTCTGCGACGGGCCGATCTCAAGTCGAGGGGAGTCCCACCGAGTATGTATGTGTCAGTGAGTGTGAGCAGGTGCAAAAATAACCCTCTACACCAACAATGAGTAGGTAGACGGAGGTCAGACTAATAAAGAGACAGAAAGAATTTTCATTTCTGTATCCACAGGAACCAACAGCTGGACAATATTCGACGTCAGACGAATGCAGTTGCAAGTTACTTAATCATTAATATGTAAAGTGAAATTATTATGAATTATGGGTAAATATTCTATCCTTCGCCTACTCATTTAGTGAATACTTTGTTATAAATGTATTTGCAACGGTAAAAGATTTATGAACTTAATACAAAGACTTTTTTTTCAGGTAAGTCCTTATTGAGATGCTTATTTAAATCTTCGTTCAGAGGGTCAAATGAAAAGGTATAAAAGCGAGGTAAGTTTGTAATTTGGATTCATTTTGGGATACACCATTACTTGATCTTTTCTCAGTGAAAAATTTCTATTGATCTCTGGTTATTAGCCGTGTATTATTGACTTGTTGCCTTAATAGGCTGCTAAGGGTAGTACTCAAGCTGGGGTTTTCATTGAAGAAGTACGGAATAAAAACATACTGTATACACTAGTTAACGAAGGAGTCCATAAATTCCACGCGTGAAATGTAAAATTTGAGTTTCGTGTGATTAGGAAGGTGGAACGCTTCGTAGTCTGCTGGAAGTTTAGAGATGTTTTGGAGAAATATGCTCCCACCACAGTTTCTTCTAAACGGGTTAGAACCAAATTATTGCCAGATTTCATAGGCCATAAAAGAGTATCTTTCACTGACGCGTAGGTTTAAAAATGTTAAGTAGGTTTTTATAATTATATTTTAACACAATTTCCTATGTTTCTTTTAACACTTTGGTGAAATAGGCATGTCTTCTTCATAGTATTCTTATTATCAAATCTAAGTTAACATTTGAATATGAATGTTTTGCTGTGTATTTGCAGATAGGCAAATATGTTTAGCCTTTTGAACATCTGTGTTTGTCGTGTGTCGGTTTGATAGCCAATAACGCTATGATATTTGTTGTATTAAACTTGCAGCATGCTAAATGACTAGAGAAACAACGGGTTATACTTTTTTACGTACAGAAAGTATTACAAGAGGAGAAAATAAACAAGGCCTTGCGTGCTTGAAATCGTTAAAAAAACTAAGAACGTTAAGGAATAAATCTCTGCTGTAACCCACTCACGTGTAGAGACGGGTCTTGGACAATGACGTCACGATGTATTGTTGTGTCTATGATCATCATAGCCGAGGGATATTCACTCTGGTTGCAACCAGCATTTCAATTATAAAGAAGCTCGATTAGAGGGGCCGTTTGGCTCGCTGCGATGAAGAACTTGGAAATACTATCTCGTGTGCATGACACCTGGAGCTCACGCACTACCGTGCTAGGAAGGAAATGGAAAAAATGAAGATTGTACGGAGCTGCGAAGTTTCGAAGCACAACACGCACGAATATTTTCAGTCCAGTATGTGAAGTGATCAAAAGGGGAGTAAAATTAGTACAACGTTTGTTAGGGTATGTTTGTTCTATTGCAGAAAGCCAAAACTGATAGAATAAATATTGCCGTACAAGGAGAACCTGTCTGTACCATTCCATATGATGTTTTGTAAATGCCATGCATGTTGGATATTTTATATGGTACATACCGATAGGTTTGGCGTTGGCTTACAAAGCTCGTTTATACGAGTGGTTTGCAGTTACATAAAATTTTATTGGACTAAGTACATGAGGCGATAACAACTACATTTGTATGTGGGCGGTTCACATAAGCAGCAAAACTACGGGATCACTTTTAGTACCTCGTACTTGCGTCATTCTCTAAATAATGTGTGAAGCACATATGAACGGAACTAAAAAAATTCTATTTCTAGACTTTGGTATGACGATTATTAAGAGCAGTGTATTTAGTGTGCCGACTGCTGTTCCCACAGGGTGGAAGACTGTCAAATATAGATGTAGCAGTCCCTTAATGAGATATTGCGAATTTCGGCGCAACATTCATGTTTTCTGTCGCTGATCCATGTACTTGGGTTGTTATAGGTTTTACACGTTCCTGACCTCCTTCTGTGTCATAACTGTGTCTGTCGGGTAGTGTGGCCCCTAGTGGGCCTATTGTGCATCCAAAAGGAGATGGATGACGACCAGGGAGCACTAATGGGGATAGCGGTCGGATAGACACCTGCTACATCGCCAATCCCTCCATCACAAATCCCACATAGACTGCCTTGAGAGTGAACCTGTTTCTGTGCTGTGAAAGGTCATTGAGAAGTGACCTTTTTGACGAGCCAGCGGTTCATTAACTAATGAATAAATTTCCCTTATTTACGGAACCCAAAAATTCATTACCTTGTTTACAGACCATCCACTTTTCCCCATCCCAAACAAGACTGATGCAGTCCATACTTTCCTATCTCATTTTTTAGATCCCCCATCTACACCAAGATTTTCCAAGTGATTCTTTCTTTCAGTTTCTTCCACCAAAACGCTACAGTAAATTTATCTTCTTCAAAATAGGTGCTGTACGTTCCTCCTTTCTCATTCTCCCTGATTTGATCATTCTAATACTTGACACGAATAAAAACCATGGAGATCTTCCTAGTGCAAATTTCTCTAGTTTTCTGTTACTTTATATTTTGGCTGACCAAATTATCTTCCTCAGCATCCTACTGTCAAAAGCTCTCTGCATGTGCTTCTTGCAGACCAAATTTCACAAATAGTCCAAGCTATTATGCTGCAAATTTTAATCTTTACATTGTAGTCTGAGGAAGGGAAGACAGAGATTCTGTATCGAAACCTAAAAGGCAACCAGCTACATGGATCTTGTCATGATCTTAAGTTTTCTTTTTAAAATTAATTTTGAGTCGGTATAATATGGAATACCTGAGAGATAAATGTCTCTAGAATAACATTTTTACAGCGAATTATGTAAAGGAAATTATGTCTTATTAAGGTAACTGGGTTCTCTGCTTGGGAAACACCGGATAGTGCTTGTCGTAAGGAATAGAACTATGGGATGACTAGTTTGTTTATCAAATTCATGTATGTTTCAAATCAGCCAGTAATGTAATTTTATAACCTTCATTATCTCTACAAGAGAGTCACTTTTCGGTACAAAAGTATGGAAATAAAATGCACGGAGGTGAAGATAAACCCGTAACTACTCTTCTGATGAAGTACATCCCCCCTCCCAAACTTCTACATTACGACGCAGATTAACCGGTTCATGTTATCTGAGAAAATAACAACCGTTCATTGTGAAAATCATAATAAACACGTAAGTACTGTGTTAGAAAAACACGGAATTTCTCAGTGTGAAAGAAGGTGGTGTTTATAGAAGCCACTCTACTCTGATAGGTTGAACAGAGCAAAGAACATTTTCCTTGTTCGTGGTTTGTATATTGTCCTGAGTGTCATTTTTTTATTTATTAAAACGAAGATTTAATGACCTATTGCAATGGGTAGGAAGCATTTCCAGATTTGGCATTCCTATAGCGTGTTCTTAGGAAGCTTCAGGTGGAATTTGATGGTGGCATTTCTTGTAGAGCAGATTAAATTTTCAACCCTCAGTGATTCGATCGCCTGAAAGCAATTTGTGAAAATAGGGGGAATTTTAAGCTGGCGATATTGATGCAGGAAGGACTTGAGCCCGCATACAAAGAAACAGTTTTCCGTACAAATTAAGGAAATGTCAGGTAGATCGCACACATTCGACAGAAACGTAATCGTCTTGTTAGCGTTTCGTTTGCCAAAGCGAAAATTGTAGCCAACCAATACCCATTATGCCAGTTTACACAGTGTCGTAGCATGGCAGGCCGATCTGCTAAAAAATCAATACAGACTGCTACCCAGGTCGTACGTTTATTACAAGGCGTCAAGTTATGTGAGATATTTCTTTTTGTTGACTGCGAAAACTTTACCGCAGAAATGAAGACAATTGTGCATGCGTTGGCATGAGAGGTTTTCACGTTATTTGGTAGATGATTAGCCTACTTCAAGCAGCAAAGTCTTGAAATGATGGTATCTAAATTGGGAAAATAGAGTATTTAAGGTTAGACCTTCGATACCATGCTGTTTGTTTTGGCAGTTAGAACCTTGTCGGAGAAACTTCTGTGCCAAGTTCCTACGCTGAAAATTGAGATAACACGTTCTTCCGAAATTTGATGCACATCTACCGAATAACAGGGCGTCTTGACGTTGGGCCGCGTCGAATAAATTACCACTTCTTCTTTAGGCTCATACTTATAAATTAATTGGTGTAGACTCAAGTCTTAAAAAGAGCACATACCTAAGTTGAATGTGTTGCGGCAGTGATTGCAGTAATGATAAGAACATCTTTATGTGGGTCTTTATCACTTTATAAAAATAAAAAATTAAGGTGTAAAAACTAAATAAAACAAAGAGCAGAAGCTCGTTCAGTTACAAAAACACCACACCATGTTTCTAGTTGTGATAATATGGCCGAGTGTTAATGCGTTCTTGTTGTGGAATGAACCTTTGTTTCTTAAAATTACGTAGTTCATGTTACCCCCCCCCCGGCATATATCCGCACGTTTTACGTTAACCCGTAATGCGAATCAGTATGCGTTCCATTTACCTACAGAGCAATCTCACGCCATCACGTCGAGGTGTTTCACTGCAGTGCCCAATTTGCCGCGTACTTCTGCCTGTACCCCCCAAACTGGACTCTGATCCGTTGATCCTGATCAGCACTTGTGTGTGAGACCACAATAACACGATGACAGCTATATCACACAGCACGTTGCATTAGTGATGTTTGTCCTACATGTGTCATCGACACTATCGGTGATATGAAGTGATAATATCACTTGAAAACAGCACACAATGAAGAGGGGGAATACTTTGTCGAATACTTGACAGAACAGGGCCAATTACGGGGAGTTCTTATAGAATTTAAAATAGACCCCTACACTATATCGATGTGATAGAAATTTGTTTCGACGATGAACATGTGGTATTTTACAAGGAGTATGATACGAGTGTGCCTGTAACAGTGCGTGCGTGTGATTTGTGTAGAAACACTTTACTTGAATCCATTTGCAGTGAAAAACGATCACTCGTGGAGTAAACACCTCGGGTCTCCACTCCATCAAAAGCAAGATATATTTAATGCTGCAAGATGTTTGGAGACAGCTTTTTTACATTCTTACACTTTACTTTTTAATGATTTACTTTTATTTTAATTTTAACCTGAATGATGTATTAACAGTACACATCAGTTGACTGTTACGTTAAGCCAGTGTGTGTATTTTAACTCTTATTGACGTAGGCCTATGATGGGTACAGTAGGTAGCCGAAACATGTAGAAGCGTAAAAACTAGGTTTGTGCAACGGTTGGTAATAAAACTTGTGTGTTTCAAATGAGTTTACCATAACATAACTAAGCCAAGAAACTACGTAATCTGATCTAATAACCTTTGTCTGAACCTACGTAAAGTGACAGGACATTTAGCAACGGACACCATATCTGACCCGTAAAGGTGGAGAGCGAATTTGTCCAGAAAAAAAACTTGTGTTGGGGTATCGAAAGATGAAAACATAATTCCTGCTCTGTCTTTGCTGACGTATACGCTTTGTAGTAGAGAAATAATTTGTGTAATATGCTTTAAGATAGGATAAGCAGCACGTCATAAGTGGGTAAATATTCATGTAAAATCTGCTGAATAGTTGGCAGGAATCGAAGCAAGAGAGCATTGGGTCAACAACCCATTCACCTTCGTAGATATTAAGGAAATGAATATTGCTTCTTGATTACTTTTCAGAGTAGGATGAAGAAACGGGGTCCATATAGACCTAACATTCGGCACCTGCGCTGAAGTTGGCTCTTTCGAAGGTCATGAATGCGGTAGCATACAAGAGAATTGGTGAGAATGACGTTGCTCTAGCAGAAGCGCATAAATTCACGATAGGATGGAAGTACGAATAAATAAATTCACTATTAAATTGAGTATGGACCAGTGTAATGGTCGCTTTCTTTCCGCATGTTTTGTGTAGGTGTTTAAAAATTTGAGACTATGTGCAGAAAGAAATGTTGATTTCTCGCCTTTAAATGTACACATTATTTTTATTAATATTTATTATAGGGCCTTTTTGTAATGTGGTTAACAATGAGGAACAAATTGGTACGACAGAGTATCTGACGCTATAAACAAGGTTACGTACAAACCGATGTCGTTATAACCGGGTTCTGGTGTATTTCATTGCATTTTTAACCATTACACAAATGTTCTTTCCCTTAATTATTTGAAAGTTTGAGTATCGGTGAAGATGTTCCTCACGTCCAAGTGACAGTGCACTCAAGTAGAGATTATTGTACTTGAATGTCCTAACCAGATATTTGTGCAAATCGCTACGTATGGCAGTTACAGTGAAACTTTTATCTTTCTCATGGCGGTAGTTGTTATGATTACATTATTATACCATGTAGATGAGGGGTCAGTTTTCTTGGATTCATTGTTCACTCGTAGTCAAACGACATGAAAATACGACATAATGATCATAGTCTTAATAACGTAACCCGTAAAGACCAATGGCTACTGTATGTGCCACTTGGCTTCGCGATAAAAAATGATACGTTCTGCCCACAGACTGTGCTTTGTCTGTCGTGTGATTCACACAAAAAAAAGTGTTATTGTTTCCGCACACAGACCTTGCTGATTGGTTTCGAGGCGTGCCGGCAAAATTGCGAAAAAGACTTTTAACATCGTCATATGACTCCCCGTCTATTCTCCCGTTCCCATGGAATAACTCGACTCCCACTAGACAGATTTTCATGAAATTTGATATCTGTGTACTTTTCGAAAAAATCTGTTGGAAAAATTCAAGTTTCATTAAAATCTGACAAGAATAACGGGTACTTTACATGAAGACCTAAGTGCATTATTGACAGTAAATCGCTGAATTCTTCCTGGAATGAGACATTTTTCAGAAAAAATTTTTATACACATTTGACTTTGCGTAACTTTTTATTCCGAAAATCGTGCCATTTTTTAGATAATGTCAAAAATGTTTTACAGCCAGACAGACCACGGACGAAAATATAATACGGAGCATGCACTTTGCTTGCTGGATAACTAAGGCTACAATTGCACGCTCAGAATACGTAATGCTTTCCACTGTAACAATGGTTGCAAGAACGTGCCTGAACGTTACATTATACGTTCATTGCTTGCCTTGTTTGTAATGGCGACGAAGTACGTTTGTATGTTATTTTAACATAATTCAGGTTAAATTCACTCTCCACCAAGGTAAATAATTTTACATTTTTTTTATTTCTTTTTTCGTGGTTTGTGCAACTATTCATCATTATCTGATAATACGTAGAAAGGAAAAATGTTGCCTGTAGGAAATACATAAACTGTAAAATTATAGTGAACCTAAAAGTAGTGGAAAATACGCATCTGAAATCATATACAAATGGAAAAATAAACCCTGCACTTCTAGAGGCTGATGGGAAATATAGTGGGACACGTACAAAGTATTTGGGCGAAAAGAAATGTTGTAATAATGGTAGATAAACAGGGTTGATTTGGTATTAGTATGACGAATAAAATGAAGGAATGGACCAAAGCAAATGGATGTATTTAGGGAATTATTTCTTCGCAAGTCACTGGCAGTAAGCGTGCATGAATTCACGTAAGGTAACAAAGGCAAATTAAACTCCATACATTACGGACTAGTTCTGTTACAGAAGTCTAAGACATATCGCAGTATACAATAAATATTTGTTTTCGTGCAGGGGAACAGGTTCACTTAGACTACGGACTTGGCGCATTTCCGTTCTGCCGTACTTAGCAGGCCTAGAACCTAACATTGCTGGGAATAGCCTAATTGATTTTATACCCAGGTTGTCAGCCAGTGACAGCTACTTGTACTATAACTGACTTCTACTGTTGTCCAGATAGCGATCTGCAAAGTTTGTATGACGTATGGCAGTGACGAATGCACATACCCGTTGGTACATCGATCTTTGGATGATTCATCCAATGTATTTACCTTACTTCCTTCACTAATTTTGTACCTAGTATGAATAGCAAGTTGACATTGAATTCATCCTTCCTACTGTCCGCAGTCGTTTGTAGCTACAAGCATATCAAACGATTTTATGTATGAGAGCTTAACGAATACGTTAAGAGTCGTGTCAGGCTTCTTTCTGTGTGACCGGAATCTCGAACTGAACAAGATTCAAAACTGATCGCTCTAACCCAAGTTATTACCAAGCACATACGTTCAGCAACAATGACACGTTTGAATCGTGCTTAAGAGATAGGGTACTACCTCGGATCTGAATTGCGTACTTGGTGTACAGAGGGGTATTTTACACATTTATACTCAATTTGTGTAGTTAGGGTATCGGGACCGCGTTTTGAAAGAGGCTCCTGTTCCAATTTTCTACCCGTTCCACAAACTCCAGAATTCAAGACCGTGCAATCGCCGTGTTCGTTGAGCAAGCGAGGTATAGAGTCCAGGCGCTGTTCATCTTGCTACTGCCTGTTCTGGGAGGGATTCGGGCAGGTGAATGAGTGTATTGCGTGCAGCTGAATTTCAGGCGCCACGGACACTTTGAGTGAATGTGCGTTGACGAATATTTTTGTGGCTACCGCAGAAAGAGGATTCTGTTTCAAGTTATAATTCCATTAAAACATAACAAGGAGGTTTTTAGTTGGGGCTACTTAGCCTCATCTTAACATTAGGGTAATTATAGCAAACAGGGGGATGGTTGGCTGGCAGAATAATACATTTGAAACATGAAAAACACATGCATAATTTGTAGGCGGTTTCGCAAAATTGCGAAAAGCGGCTATTAGCTTCGTTACGTCTGTCCGTCCGTCTGTCCGCATGGAAAAACTCGGCTCCCACCACAGAGATTTTCATGAAATTTGGTGTTTAAGTACTTTCTAAAAATGTATCGAGAAAATGGAAGTTTCATTAAAACGGAAGAACAATACAAACTTTTGATCGTATCTCGCTCAGTTCTTAGAATGAGAAATATTTCAGAAAAAAGATGTAGAGAAAATCAAAACACACGTTTTATGTTCATTATTATTTTCTCGAAAATTTTGTCGTTTATGAGATAATGTGGATAATATTGTAGAGCCGGGCAGGTCACAGACGACAATATGGCGCATGCACAATGCAGACTGGATACGTAAGGCTGCAATTACACACTCAGAATATGTCATACTTATTTCTTTTCCACGGCAACAATGGTTGCACAAACGTGCCTCATCGTTACTTTATGCGTATATGTACATTCCTGTCTTGTAGGATACCTTCGCCAACAAATACTGCGTTTTGTTCTTTTCTTCCTACTCGTCCCACTTTCCTTCTTTTTCTTCTCTTTCTGTGGCGCTTCAGCTCCTGTTCAGGCCATGGTCTCTCCGTTGCAGGGATTTCGCGAATTTGGATTTTAGGAAGTAAGGACCTCAGTCCGGGACACGCAACCCATAAACTGGATGGCCAGGTTATCTCTCTTTGTCCGACACTCCGCTCAAAACGTGTCCGGCATAGTTAGCAGAGAATATTTAGACTGGTATAGAAATGGATATTAACAATTTTGAGTTAGAAGTTTTGGGACTGAGTCCAGATGGCCCGAATACTGTCAATTGTTTATCTATTAAACTTACGTGGAACTTTAATCTTTTGCAGCCATAGGGTTATAGGTTACGTCAATCTTTGCATTTTTCGCGCACTTGTTATAAACAGCTTTTTAATCTGCTGTGATCATATTTTGTTATCATTACTGTGCAACATCATTGTTAGGACCATTTTTAAGCTCTTTATTTTTCTGTAGCGGCTGACATCAAGATTCCCTCTTAAATATCTGACCGCGGTTTTTTTTTCGGAAAATAGAATTTAAATTGAAATTGTGATGCAGCAGTAGCGATTAAATAACAATATCAGGTGATCAGAATTTGTAGGTAATTAAAAAGGGATTACCAGTCAATTGATTTTTTTAGTTTATCTAAAACAAATTAAATATTGAACAACAGTCTGTAAATATTAATAATTGCCATCGGTAAAAATACACCTTATAAGTAGAATAAGTGCAAACTACGTGCTTGAATATAAAGGGACACTCGCGTTATTGTAGAAATGTAAGAAGTTATTTTGCATGCTGGGGTAGAATTGAGGTGTAACCGCTTAAACGTTAGAACCTGGTGACATTGTTTAATTAAGTTACATTTTACGACGATTCTAAGTTTATAATAATACCGCAGCCTGAGTCTCAGGCTTCGCTAAGTCGGCATCTGCAAAGTTTTGTTTTACCGATAAAATGTCTCGCTGTTACAGAAACCGGCATGCGGCATAACATCTTCCTGTTTTGTAGGAAGTGTTGAAACTGTCTCTCACCTGACACCTGCAGCAGTTTACCCATCACTCGGAAAAACACGTGATATATATATATATATATATATATATATATATATATATATGTTAGTGCGTCAGCATTCGGAAAGCTGAGAATTTGAACATAAAGTTCTGAAGTCAAGGTTGTAAGAAGTGTGGGAATTTTGACCTGAATAATGTGTTAAGTCTGGTAGAAGACTTTGTTTTAACACAGGCGTGGATTCAGATTGTCCTCCGAATTACTTTCCAGCACATGGCGTTGGGGAGGGGCAAAGGACCTTACGAATGTTTGGAGCAACAACGGCATAACGACCCCATTTATACTCACGTCATCATGAAGGCGTATGGGGGGGGGGGGGGGTTAAAAAAAATTTCCTGGTTTTTATAGGGCTAATTTTAAAAGACGGGGGGGGAAAATTTTCCCCCTGGGCGCCC
>Ga0131853_10004892_pt1 | contig 24085 bp, 22 predicted proteins | sample TergutLab28metaG_FD_92764 | JGI IMG/M metagenome (GOLD analysis project Ga0131853, IMG submission 92764) | Labiotermes labralis P1 segment gut microbial communities from Petit-Saut dam, French Guiana - Lab288 P1 (version 2) (version 2) | ecosystem: Host-associated > Arthropoda: Insects >...
AACCCCCGACTCGGCGGGCCACAACCCCCGATTCGGCGGGCCGCAACCCCCGTCTCGGCGGGCCACAACCCCCGACTCGGCGGGCGGGCCGGTGGTCAGGCGCGCGAGACGCGCACCATGTCCTCACGCGGCACGAGCTTGACCCGCTCGCGGGCCGCGCCGCCGAGGTGGCGCTCGTGGTGGTCGAGCTTGAGCCAGCCGTCCCAGGTGGTGTACTCCAGACCGCGCTCGGTCAGGTAGCGGTCGACCGCCTCGGGCTCGGGGTGCTCGGGCGCGGGCAGCGAGGGAGCGTCCTCGAGGAGCATCGTGATCGTCTGCTGGGCATCGGACTTGGTGTGGCCGATGAGGCCGACCGGACCGCGCTTGATCCAGCCGGTGACGTACGCGCCCGGCAGGGGGGCCGCATCGACGGTCAGCACGCGGCCGCCGTCGTTGGGGATGACGCCCGCCTTCGCGTCGAACGGAATGTCCGGCAGTGCGTCCGAGTAGTAGCCGACGGCCCGGTAGACCGCACCGACCGGCCACTCGACGTACTCGCCGGTGCCGCGGACGTTCCCGGTGCCGTCGAGCTCGGTGACCTCGGTCTTGAGGCCGACGACCTTGCCGTCGAGGCCGAGGATCTCGACCGGGTTGTGGCAGAAGTGGATGTGGATGCGGTGCGGCGCGTCCTTGAGGTTCTCCTCGAGGTGGTCGTCGAGGTACTTCAGGAGCACGTTGACGACGAGCTTCTGCGCCTTGTGCTCGGCCAGTGCCTTCTCCGAGCCCTCGTCGAACTCGAAGCCCTCGGGGTGCACGATCACGTCGATGTTGGGGGAGTGGTTGAGCTCGCGCAGCTCCATGGGGCTGAACTTGACCTGCGCCGGCCCGCGGCGCGCGAAGACGTGGACGTCCTTGGCGTGGTTCTGCTTCAGGCCGCGGTAGACGTTGTCGGGGATCTCGGTGGTCAGCAGCTCGTCGGCGGTCTTGGCCAGGATGCGCGCGACGTCGAGCCCGACATTGCCCACGCCGAGTACGGCGACCGACTCGACCGAGGGGTCGAACGGCCACTCGCGCGGGGCCTCCGGGTGGCCGTCGTACCAGGAGACGAAGTCGGCGGCGCCGAAGGAGCCCTCGAGGTCGATGCCGGGGAGGTCGAGTCCGCGGTCGTGGCGAGCGCCGGTGGCGAAGACGACGGCGTCGTAGAACTGGTGGAGCTGATCGAGCTTGAGGTCGCTGCCGAAGGAGACGTTGCCGAAGAAGCGGATCTGCTCGTTCGACATGACGCGGTGCAGCGCCTTGATGATCTCCTTGATCCGCGGATGGTCCGGCGCCACGCCGTACCGGATCAGACCGAACGGCGTCGGGTCGGCCTCGATGAGGTCGACACTCACCGTCTCGAAGCCCTCGGGGAGCTCGGACTTGGTGAGGATGTCGGCGGCGTAGATTCCTGCCGGCCCCGCGCCCACGACGGCGACTCGCAACTGCCTGGTCATTACCCTCCTGCGATCAGCAACTTCGCGCCCGCGCATCGCACGGACCACCTCTATTCTCCTACAGCAGGGTCGAATGACCCCGAACCGGCGTCCAGCCTGCGGTCACCCGTCACTGGGCCGACACCGCGGTTTTGACCGTCGCGCGCCCGTGCCCGTAGCCTTGTTCGGTCGTGATCCCTGCCGCCCTCGCGAGGGGGTAGCCCGGTCCTGAGCCAACTCAGGGGAGCCGGCCGTGTTCGTCAGAGTCGCGACGTAGCACCACCTCCGGGGTCAACCGGCGCCGGAGGCAGAACGAACGAAGAAGGCACACGTGCGTACCTACGCTCCGAAGCCGGGCGACGTCGAGCGCGCCTGGCACGTGATCGACGCGACCGACATCCGTCTCGGCCGTCTCGCGGTGACCACCGCGAACCTCCTGCGCGGCAAGCACAAGGCGATCTTCGCCCCCAACGCCGACACCGGTGACTTCGTCATCATCGTGAACGCCGAGAAGGTCTCCCTCTCCGGCGACAAGGCGACCACGAAGATCGCTTACCGCCACTCCGGCTACCCGGGCGGTCTGACCGCCACTCCGATCGGCGAGGTCCTCGACAAGGACGCCCGCAAGGCGATCGAGAAGGCTGTGTGGGGCATGCTGCCGAAGAACAAGCTGGGCCGCCAGATGCTGAAGAAGCTCAAGGTCTACTCCGGTCCGACGCACCCGCACCAGGCCCAGAAGGCCGTTCCGTTCGAGATCAAGCAGATCGCCCAGTGAGCCAGGACCAGGACATGACTGAGAACACCGCTTCCGACTTCAACGGCGAGACCGACGCCGAGGACACCTACCAGACCGACGAGCAGGGCGTCGCCTACACCAGCGAGTCCGCTGCGTCGGCCGACAGCCCGGCCCGCCCGGCCACCGTCGCCCCCGGCGCGGCCACCGGCCGCCGCAAGGAGGCCGTCGCCCGCGTCCGCATCGTGCCGGGCAGCGGCAAGTGGACCATCAACGGCCGCGACATCGACGACTACTTCCCGAACAAGCTGCACCAGCAGATCGTGAACGAGCCGTTCGCGGCGCTGCAGCTCGAGGGTCGCTTCGACATCATCGCCCGCATCCACGGCGGCGGCATCGCCGGCCAGGCCGGCGCGCTCCGCCTCGGCGTGGCCCGCTCGCTCAACGAGATCGACGTCGAGGCCTACCGCCCGACCCTGAAGAAGGCCGGGCTGCTGACCCGCGACGCTCGCGTCGTCGAGCGCAAGAAGGCTGGTCTCAAGAAGGCCCGCAAGGCTTCGCAGTTCTCGAAGCGCTGATCCAGCGGCTGCCTCATGGCTCGCCTTTTCGGCACGGACGGGGTCCGGGGTCTGGCGAACGGTGACACCCTCACCGCTTCGCTGGCCCTGGACCTCGCTGTTTCTGCTGCCCGCGTCCTGATCGCCCGCGACGACTACGCACGTCGTCACGCCAGCGGGCGCCCGCTCGCCGTCGTCGGCCGCGACACCCGCGTCAGCGGCCAGTTCCTCCAGGCCGGGGTCGTCGCCGGCCTCGCGTCCGCGGGCGTCGACGTGATCGACCTCGGGGTCATCCCCACGCCGGGCATCGCCTACCTCACCGACGCGATGGACGCCGACCTCGGCGTCGTGATCACCGCCTCCCACAACCCGATGCCGGACAACGGCATCAAGTTCCTCCAGCGCGGCGGGGTCAAGCTCGACGACGCCGTCGAGGACCAGATCGAGGCGCTGGTCGGCCAGCCTTGGGAGAAGCCCATCGGCGCGGACGTCGGCCGGATCAGCATCGCCGACGACGCCGTCGAAAGGTACGTCGACCACCTCAACTCCACGCTGCACAAGCCGCTCGCGGGCATGAAGGTCGTCATCGACTGCGCCCAGGGGGCGTCGTACCGCAGTGCTCCGCTGGCGCTCGAGAACGCCGGCGTCGAGGTCGTCGCGATCCACCACGACCCGTCGGGTCTGGACATCAACGAGGCGTGCGGCGCCACCCACCCCGAGTCGCTCCAGCGCGCGGTGGTCGAGCACGGCGCCGACTGCGGCTTCGCGTTCGACGGCGACGCCGACCGCTGCATCGCGGTCGACCACGAGGGCACCATCGTCGACGGCGACCAGCTGATTGCCATCATGGCCACGGCCCTGCACGGGCAGGGGCGGCTGCCGAACGAGACCGTCGTCGTGACGGTGATGAGCAACCTCGGCTTCCTGCACGCGATGGCCGAGCACGGGATCGCCGTACGCCAGACGGTGGTCGGTGACCGCTACGTCGCCGAGGGGATGCGCGCGGGCGGCTTCGGGCTGGGCGGGGAGCAGTCCGGTCACATCATCTTCAGCGACTACGCCACCACCGGCGACGGCACGCTCACAGCCCTGCAGGTGCTGCAGCGGATGGCGGAGACCGGCCGCTCGCTGGCTGAGCTGGCGGCCGTGATGACGCGGTTCCCGCAGGTGCTCCTCAATGTCTCTGGCGTCGACAAGCGCCGGTGCGACGATCCCGAGCTGCTCGCTGCGGTCGAGGCCGAGCAGAAGGCCCTCGGCGACGCCGGCCGCGTGCTGCTGCGTCCCAGCGGCACCGAGGCGCTCGTGCGAGTAATGGTGGAGGCCGAGACCAGCGCCGAGGCGCACGACGTCGCCGAGCGGCTGGCAGAGGTCGTCCGGGAACGCCTGTCGCTGTGAGCGGCGGCCGCGCCAGGCCTCAGAGCTTGCGCACGCGCACGTAGCGCACCGAGTGGTCGCGGTCCTTGCGCAGCACGAGCGTGGCGCGCGAGCGCGTGGGGAGGACGTTCTCGGTCAGGTTCGGGCCGTTGATGGCGTCCCAGATCCGGGTGGCCTCGCCGACCGCCTGCTCGTGGGTGAGCGCGGCGTACTTGGCGAAGTAGGACGAAGGGTTGCGGAACGAGGTCTCGCGCAGTCGCAGGAACCGCTCGACGTACCACTCCCGGATGTGGCTGGTCGCCGCGTCGACGTAGACGGAGAAGTCGAAGAAGTCCGAGAGGCCCAGCCCGGTGCGGCCGTCCTCGCGCACCCGCGCCGGCTGCAGCACGTTGAGCCCTTCGACGATGACGATGTCGGGCCGCTTGACGACGACCTTCTCCTCCCCGAGCACGTCATAGACGAGGTGGGAGTACGTCGGAGCCTCGACCTCGTCCTTGCCCGACTTGATGTCGACGACGAACTTCAGCAGCGCACGCCGGTCGTAGGACTCGGGGAAGCCCTTGCGGTCCATCAGGCCGCGCCGCTCCAGCTCGGCGTTGGGGTAGAGGAAGCCGTCGGTCGTGACCAGCGCGACCTTGGGGTGCTCGGGCCAGTGGGCCAGCATCTGCTGGAGGACGCGAGCGGTCGTCGACTTGCCCACCGCCACCGATCCGGCCAGGCCGATCACGAACGGGGTGCGCGCCGGCATCGTCCGGTGGAGGAACGCCTCCTGCTCCCGGTGGAGCTTGCCCGCCGCCTCGACGTACAGGCTGAGCAGCCGGGAGAGCGGGAGGTAGACCTCCTCGACCTCGCGCAGGTCGATCTGGTCGCCGAGGCCCTGCAGGGCGGCGATCTCGTCCGCGCTCAGCGGGCTCGACGTCTCGGGTGCCAGCTTCGCCCAGGTCTCCCGATCGACCTCGACGTACGGCGAGCTCTCCTCCGCGGAGTGGTGGGCGTGGGCCGCCCCGTTCGAGGACATGCGTGGGATTGTGTCAGTCCCGAGGACCACAGCCATTCCCGGGCCGCCACGTAGGATGCCTGCCATGTGCGGGATCGTGGGGTACGTCGGAGAGCGATCTGCGCAGGACGTCGTGATGCACGGCCTGCGCCGGATGGAGTACCGCGGCTACGACTCGGCGGGCATCGCGCTCGTCGATGACGGGACGCTGGCGGTGGCGAAGAAGGCCGGGAAGCTGGACAACCTCGCCAAGGAGATCGCCGAGTCGCCGCTTCCGGAGTCGACCACGGGGGTCGGTCATACCCGCTGGGCCACCCACGGTGGGCCGACGGACGACAACGCGCACCCGCACCTGGGCAGGACCGGCCGGATCGCGGTCGTGCACAACGGCATCATCGAGAACTTCGCCGAGCTGCGCGCGGAGCTGGAGTCCGACGGCCACGACCTGCGCAGCGAGACCGACACCGAGGTCGCGGCGCACCTGCTGGAGCTCGAGGTCGAGGCCGGCGCCGACCTGACCACCGCGATGCAGCGCGTCTGCCGACGCCTCGACGGCGCCTTCACCTTCGTCGCGGTCGACTGCCACGACCCTGAGCGGATCGTCGGTGCCCGGCGCAACAGCCCGCTGGTCGTCGGGCTGGGGGAGGGCGAGAACTTCCTCGGATCCGACGTCGCCGCGTTCATCGAGCACACTCGCGAGGCGCTCGAGCTGGGCCAGGACCAGGTCGTCACGATCACGCGCGACGGCGTCGAGGTCAGCGACTTCGACGGCCACCCCGCCCAGGGCCATCGCTTCCACGTGGACTGGGATCTGTCCGCCGCCGAGAAGGACGGCTTCGACTGGTTCATGCGCAAGGAGATCTTCGAGCAGCCCCGGGCCGTGGCCGACTCGCTGATCGGCCGCCGCGACGAGGAGAACCTCCTGCAGCTCGACGAGATGCGGCTGGCGGACGAGGACCTGCGTGAGCTGCGCAAGATCATCATCATCGCCTGCGGCACGTCGTTCTACGCCGGGATGGTGGCCAAGTACGCCATCGAGCACTGGTGCCGCATCCCGGTCGAGGTCGAGCTGGCCTCGGAGTTCCGCTACCGCGACCCGATCCTCGATCACTACACGCTGGTGGTCGCCATCTCCCAGTCTGGCGAGACCGCCGACACGCTGCAGGCCATCCGGCACGCGCGCGGTCAGCACGCCAAGGTGCTCGCCATCTGCAACACCAACGGCTCCACGATCCCGCGCGAGTCCGACGCCGTGATCTACACCCACGCCGGCCCGGAGATCGGGGTCGCCTCCACCAAGGGGTTCCTCACCCAGCTGGTGGCCTGCTACCTGCTCGCGCTCTATCTCGCCCAGGCCAAGGGCACCAAGTACGGCGACGAGATCGAGCTGGTGCTCAAGCAGCTGGACCAGATCCCGGCCCAGATCGAGTCGGTGCTCGCCGGCGCCGACCGCGTCTACGAGCTCGCCCGCCAGTACGTCGACGCGGAGACGTTCCTCTTCCTCGGTCGTCACGCCGGCTACCCGGTCGCGCTCGAGGGCGCGCTCAAGCTCAAGGAGCTGGCTTACCGCCACGCCGAGGGCTTCGCCGCAGGAGAGCTCAAGCACGGCCCGATCGCGCTGGTCGACCAAGGCCTGCCGGTGCTCTGTGTCGTTCCGCCGAAGGGTCGCGACCAGCTCTACGGCAAGATGCTCAGCGGCATCCAGGAGGTCCGCGCTCGCGGTGCGAGCACCATCTGCCTGGTCGAGGAGGGCGGCGAGGACGAGATCGCGCCGTACGCCGACGTGCTGATCACCCTGCCGAAGGTGCCGGTGCTCCTGCAGCCGCTGGTGGCGACCGTGCCGCTGCAGCTCTTCGCGTGCGAACTGGCGACCGCCATGGGCCACGACGTCGACCAGCCGCGCAACCTCGCCAAGTCCGTCACCGTCGAGTAGGCGGCCGTGGCCGTCCTCGGCGTCGGGATCGACGTCTGCGACATCGACCGGTTCGTCGCCTCGCTGGAGCGCACTCCCGGGCTGCGCGACCGGCTCTTCACCCCGGCTGAGGCCGGGCGCCCGCCCGCGTCGCTGGCGGCGCGGTTCGCCGCCAAGGAGGCGCTGGCCAAGGCGCTGGGAGCGCCGCCCGGCATGGTCTGGCACCACGCCGAGGTCTGCTCCGAGCCCTCGGGGCGACCGCGGTTCGAGCTCTCCGGGACGGTCAAGGAGCGGGCCGACGAGCTCGGCGTCACCTCGGTGCATCTCTCGCTCTCCCATGACGCCGGGATCGCCTCGGCGATGGTGGTGCTCGAGGGCTGAGGTCGGGGGTTTCGGGGTTTGAACGACTGTTCCAAATTCCAGGGGCCCCTCCCCACCACGCTGCCGGCGAACCCAAAGGTTCGTCGGCACGGACGTGGGGAGGGGCCCCTGGAATTTGGAACAGTCGTTCAAACCCCGAAACCCCCGACCCGGCCGGGCATGATGGCCCCATGCGGCAGGCGCACACGGTCGAGCAGGTACGGGCAGCGGAGGCGGCGCTGAGGGCGACGCTGCCACCGGGCACGCTGATGCAGCGGGCGGCCGCGGGGCTGGCCTACGCGGTCGTCGACTACCTCGGCGGCGCCTACGGCAAGCGGATCGTGCTGCTCGTCGGCAGCGGGGACAACGGCGGCGATGCCCTGTACGCCGGTGCCTTCCTCGCCCGGCGCGGGGCGCAGGTGACCGCGTGGCTGCTGTCCGGCCGCACCCATCAGGGTGGGCTGGCGGCGCTGCGGAGCTCCGGCGGCCGGGTTGTGAGTGCCCGCGAGGGCCATGGGCCTCGCTCACACTCACAACCCGACGTGGTCATCGACGGGATCGTCGGGATCGGAGGTCAGCCGGGTCTACGAACGCAGGCCGCCGCCGCGCTGGAGGCGCTCGCCGGGGTGCCCGTCGTCGCCGTGGACGTCCCCAGCGGTGTCGGGGTCGACACGGGCGCGGTCGACGGGTCGCACGTCGTCGCCGATCTGACCGTCACGTTCGGGACGCACAAGCTCTGTCACCTCGCCGACCCGGCGGCGGCCTCGTGTGGGACGGTCCAGCTCGTCGACATCGGGCTCGGCCCATGGCTCCCTTCAGCGGCGGCCGAGGCACTTCAAGCAGTGGACCTGGCACGGCTGCTGCCGGTGCCGGGGCCGACCGCGCACAAGTACACCCGCGGGGTCGTCGGTGTGCGGGCGGGCAGCACGGAGTACCCCGGCGCCGCGCTGCTCGCGGTCGCCGGCGCCGCCAACGGCCTGGTCGGCATGGTCCGGTACGTCGGGACGGCCGCCGGGACCGTCAAGGCGCAGTTCCCCGAGGTGGTCGGCGGCGGGCGCGTGCAGGCCTGGGTCGTCGGTCCGGGTGGCGGCGAGGACGCCGAGCAGCAGCTCGCAGAGGCACTTGCCGACGAGGTGCCGGTCGTGGTCGACGCCGCAGCGCTGCCGTACGCCGCGACGGTGGCCGGGCGGGGCGGCGTACTCACACCGCACGCCGGCGAGCTGGCCACCCTGCTGGGCACCGAGCGCGAGCGGGTCGAGGCGGCGCCGCTGGCACACGCGCGCCGGGCGGCGGCCGAGCTCGACAGCGTGGTGCTGCTCAAGGGCCGCCGGACGGTGGTCGCCGCCCCTGATGGCACCACGCGCGTCAACGCCACCGGCACCGCCTGGCTGGCCACCGCGGGCGCCGGCGACGTGCTGGCCGGGCTGGTCGGAGCACTGTTGGCGGCGGGCCTCGACCCGATCGACGCGGCCAGCGCGGGTGCCTGGCTGCACGGGGCCGCCGCGACGCTGGCCAGCCAGGACGGGCCGATCGTCGCCCGTGACGTGGCGCACGCCGTACTGGTGGTGGTCCGCTCGCTGCGCACCTGAGGTGGGAGACTGGGAGGCATGAGCCGGGCAGAGATCGTCGTCGACGTCGCTGCGATCCGGCACAACGTCCGCCGCCTGCGTGAGTTCGTGGGCGTGCCCGTGATGAGCGTGGTCAAGGCCGACGCCTACGGTCACGGCCTGCTCGAGGCAGCCCGTGCGGCGCGCGAGGCCGGCGCGACCTGGCTCGGCGTCGCGAGTCTCGACGAGGCGCTGGCCCTGCGTGCCGGCGGCGATACCGGCCCGGTGCTGGCCTGGCTGATCACCCCTGGTGAGGAGTGGGCGCCCGCGATCGCCGCGGGGATCGACGTGACGGCGTACTCCGTCGCCGACCTCGACGCCATCGACGCGACCGGGCTGACCGCGCGCGTGCAGCTCAAGATCGACACCGGGCTCTCCCGGGGCGGTGCGGCGATGGCCGACTGGCCGGCCGTGGTCGCCCGGGCGGTGACGGGTGAGCGGGCCGGGCGGTGGCGCGTCACCGGGATCTGGAGCCACTTCAGTTCCAGTGAGGTCCCCGACGACCCGGCCAACGAGGAGCAGGAGAAGGTCTTCCGCGAGGCGCTCGACATCGCCGCCGAGGCCGGGCTGCGACCCGAGGTCCGCCACCTCGCCAACTCGGCGGGGGCCCTCCTGCGCCCGAGCAGCCGCTTCGACCTGGTGCGCTTCGGCATCGCGATGTACGGGCTCGAGCCGGCGCCAGGCAGGATGCCGGCCGGCCTCGGCCTGATCCCGGCGATGACCGTGCGCGCCACCCTGGCGCTGGTCAAGGAGATCGAGACGGGTGCCGGCGTCTCCTACAACCACACCTGGACCGCCCCCGGTCCGACCACCGTCGGGCTCGTCCCGGCCGGGTACGGCGACGGCATCCTGCGGGCCGCGGGCAACCGCGCCGAGGTGGCGGTCGGCGGAGTGCGCGCGCCGATCCGCGGCACCATCTGCATGGATCAGTTCGTGGTGGAGGTTCCGGTGACGGCGGAACCGGGTAACGAGGTGCTGCTCTGGGGTCCTGGCGGCCACGGGGAACCCTCGGCTGACGACTGGGCGAGGGCGAGTGGGACGATCTCCTACGAGATCGTGACCCGCATCGGCGGCCGGTTGACCCGGCGCCACGTCGACAGCGGAGTCGACCGGGCACAGACGGAAGGGAAGAGCAGCCAGTGACCCTCGCAGGCAGGATCGCCGCGGCCTCGGCCGGCGCGGTGGGCGTTGCGGCCACCGGCGCTGCCGTCGGCGCGGGCGTCCTGGTGCGACGCAAGCGGCGAGAGCTCACGCGGCGGACCAGCGACTCCACCCGCTTCGGCGCCCTCCACTCCAGCCCGCACACGATCGTCACCTCCGACGGTGTGCCGTTGCACGTGGAGGTCGACGAGGTCGAGCCGCCCGTCAGCGACGGGGCGCCTCTGACTTTGGTCTTCATCCACGGCTACGCCCTCAATCTCGACTGCTGGCACTTCCAGCGAGCGGCCTTCCGCGGGCTGGTGCGCAGCGTCTACTACGACCAGCGCTCCCACGGCCGCTCCGGACGCTCGCCGATCGGCAGCGCGAGCATCGACCAGCTCGGCGACGACCTGCTGCATGTGATCGACGCGGTGGTTCCCGAGGGGCCGATCGTGTTGGTGGGCCACTCGATGGGCGGCATGACGATCGCCGCGCTCGCCGAGGCGCACCCCGAGCTCTTCGGCCCTACCGACCAGGGCGGCCGGATCACCGGCGTCGCCCTCATCTCGACCACCGCGGGCGGCCTCGACCCGAGCCGGCTGCTCTTCCCGATGGTGCCCTCGCGGCTCGGCGGCGGCATCACCAACGGTGCGGTCCGCACGCTCGCCCGCGGCCACAAGGCCGTCGACGGCGTACGTCGGATCGGGCGCTCGCTGGCAACCGTGATGACCGACGCGTTCGCGTTCGGCGACAAGGTGCCCGCGGCGTACGTCGAGTTCGTCGACGACATGCTCGCCGCGACGCCGTTCGAGGTGGTCGCCGAGTTCTTCCCCAGCTTCCGCTCGTTGGACAAGTTCGACGCCGTCGGCACGCTGGGTCAGGTCGCGACCACGATCATCGGGGGCACCGCCGACAAGCTCACCTCGATCGGCCACAGCCGCAAGCTGCACTCCCGGATCCCCGGATCGCGGCTCGTCGAGTGCGCCGGCGCGGGTCACATGGTCATCCTCGAGCGGCACGGGCAGGTCAACGCCGCCCTCGACCAGCTGATCGCCTCCGCCTCCCGGATCGCCTCCCAGTGAGCCGCCGGTGAGTCTGGAGGTGATCCGCGTCGGGCCGGAGGCGGCGTCCGACGTGCTGCCGATCGTGCTCGCCGCCTTCTCGGCGCGCCCGCCGCTCGACCCGCCCGCCGACGCGCTCTCGGAGACGGTCGAGTCGATGGCCGGCCACCTGGCGGTGTACGGCGGCCTGCTGGCGCTCCTCGACGGCAAGCCCGTCGGCGCGCTGGTGATGGACCCGGCTGCCAGCACGCTCTACCTGCGCCGCTTCTCGGTGCTGCCGCAGATGCAGGGCCACGGCATCGCGCACCGGATGGTCGCGGCGGCAGTGGAGATCGCCGAGGACGCCGACGTCTTCGAGGACCTCACCGTGGTCGCCCGGCTCGAGCTGCCGCGCAACGTGCGCTTCTGGGAGCGGCAGGGCTTCCGCGAGGTACGCCGAGCGGCGCCCGCGGTCGAGCTGCGACGGCCGCTGCGCACCCACGCCGTCGAGGTCGACACGGCGGAGGAGATGCAGGAGTTGGGCCGGCGACTGGCGGTGCTCGTGCGGGCCGGCGACCTGCTGGTCCTCTCGGGTGAGCTCGGCGCAGGCAAGACGACGTTCACCCAGGGGCTGGGCGCCGGTCTCGGCGTGCGGGGCGGGATCACGTCGCCGACGTTCGTGATCGCACGCGTGCACCCCAGCGAGGTCGGCGGCCCCGAGCTGGTGCACGTCGACGCGTACCGGCTGGGCTCGATGGCCGAGCTCGACGACCTCGATCTCGACACCGACCTCGACGACGCCGTCACGGTGGTCGAGTGGGGCGAGGGGCTGGCCGAGGGACTCTCGGAGTCGCGGCTGGAGATCCGGATGGTCCGTGCGCTCGGCGCAGGTGCGGGCGCCGACCTCGTGGAGAGCCACGACGTCGGGCAGCTCGACCCCCGCCGTGTCGAGATCACCCCTGTCGGCCCGCGATGGCACTTCCTGGACTGGGCCGCCGTGGTGGGGGAGGCCGTCTCGTGACGCTCGTGCTGGCCTTCGACACCGCGACGCCACAGGTGAGTGTCGCCCTCTTCGACGGCGAGACGGTCCGGGCCGAGCGCATCTCCGAGCGCACCATGAAGCACGGCGAGCAGCTGGCCCCGCTCATCGAGGCCGTGCTCGCCGACGCGGGTGCCGACCGCTACGACCTCAGCGCCGTCGCCGTCGGCGCGGGCCCGGGGCCGTTCACCGGCCTGCGGGTGGGGCTCGTCACCGCGCGCACCCTGGCGTTCGTGCTGGAGATCCCCGTCTATGCCGCCTGCTCGCTGGACGTGCTCGCCATCGAGGCCGCGGAATCCGGGGTGGTCGACGGCCCGTTCGCGGTCGCCACCGACGCCCGGCGCAAGGAGGTCTACCTGGCGTCGTACTCGGCCGAGGGGGAGCGGCTCGACGGCCCGGTCGTCGACGTGCCCGCGACGCTGGCCACGTCGCTGCCGGTCGTCGGCGAGGGCGCGCTGCTCTATCCCGACGCGTTCCCGCACGCCACCGGGCCGACGCGCCCATCAGCGGGCTGGCTGGCGTGCGCTGTCGCGGACGAGCGCGTCGAGCTTCTCGACCCCGAGCCGCTCTACCTGCGCCGCCCCGACGCGGTCGCCGCGCACGACGCGCGCCGATGACCGTGCGGGCCGCCACCGAGGCGGACGTGGACGCGGTGGCCGCACTCGAGCTCGACGCGTTCCCGGCCGACGCCTGGACGCCGGAGTTCCTGTACGCCGCGGTGCGGGGCGAACTCGCGACGATCTCCGTCCACGTGGCCACCCTCGACGACGAGGTGGTGGGGTATGCGATCGTCTCGACCCTTTTCGAGGTCTCCGAGCTCCAGCGCATCGCCACCGGGTCCGCCCATCGCCGTACCGGCATCGCCACGGCACTGCTCGCCGAGATGATCTCCTTCGCGGCGGCCGCGGGAGCCGAGCGGATGCTGCTCGAGGTCCGCGAAGGCAACAAGCCGGCCTTGACGTTCTACGCCCGCGCCGGGTTCGAGGAGATCGACCGGCGCCAGCGCTACTACCGCGACGGCACCACCGCCATCGTGCTGCAGCGCGAGCTCGGCACGGGGACGGTCCAGGGTCAGGGCTGAGCACGGCGACACGGCACAATGGCCCGGTGACATCCGAACCCCTGGTCCTCGGGATCGAGACCTCCTGCGACGAGACCGGCGTGGGCATCGTGCGCGGCCACACCCTGCTGGCCGACGCGGTCGCGAGCAGCGTGGAGGAACACGCCCGCTTCGGGGGCGTGGTTCCCGAGGTCGCCAGCCGGGCGCATCTGGAGGCGATGGTCCCGACCATCGAGCGCGCATGCGAGACCGCCGGGGTCGACCTGCGCGACGTCGACGCGCTCGCCGTCACCGCCGGCCCCGGCCTCGCCGGTGCGCTGCTGGTCGGCGTGGCCGCGGCGAAAGCGCTCGCGATCGGCGTCGGCAAGCCCCTGTTCGGCGTGAACCACCTCGCCGCCCACGTGGCGGTCGACCAGCTGCAGCACGGCGCGCTGCCCGAGCCGTGCATCGCGATGCTGGTCAGCGGCGGCCACTCCAGCCTGCTGCGCGTCGCCGACATCACCTCCGGCGTCGACCCGCTGGGCGCCACCATCGACGACGCGGCCGGTGAGGCCTTCGACAAGGTGGCGCGGCTCCTCGGCCTCGGCTTCCCGGGCGGTCCGGTCATCGACCGTCAGGCCACCTCCGGCAGCTCCATCGCGATCGACTTCCCGCGCGGGCTCACCTCGCGCCGGGACCTGGAGCGGCACCGCTTCGACTTCTCCTTCTCCGGCCTCAAGACAGCCGTCGCACGATGGGTCGAGGCACGCGAGCGGTCCGGCGAGGCGGTTCCCGTGGCCGACGTCGCCGCCTCGTTCCAGGAGGCCGTCTGCGACGTACTCGTCCGCAAGGCGCTCGACGCGGCCTCCTCGGAGGGCATCGACCACATCGTCATCGGCGGCGGGGTCGCCGCCAACAGCCGGCTTCGGGTGCTGGCCGAGGAGCGGGCCGCCAAGCTCGGGATCGTCGTCCGCGTGCCGCGCCCGGGGCTGTGCACCGACAACGGCGCCATGGTCGCCGCGCTCGGCTCGGAGATGGTCGCCCGCGGCCGTACGCCGTCGACCCTCGACCTGCCCGCCGACTCCTCCCAGCCGGTCACGAGCGTGCTCGTCTGAGCGCGGTGGCGGGGGTGTGAACGACTGTTCCAGATCTCAGGGGCCCCTCCCCGCAACGTGCCGGCGAACCAAAGGTTCGTTGGCACGGATGCGGGGAGGGGCCCCTGAGATCTGGAACAGTCGTTCACACCCCCAGGACCGACCTCAGGCCCGGGTGAGCTCCCTCTCCGGCTCGTCCCTCTTCTCGTCACCATGGCCCGGCCACCAGGCCGCGTGGCCGATCAGCGCGGTGAGCGACGGGGTGAAGAACATCGCCATGATGAAGGCGGCGACGGCGATGCCGAACGAGATCGCGAAGCCCATCGTCAGCAGCAGCGAGTTGCCGGCCAGCATGAGCGAGGCGAACGTGCCGGCCAGGATCAGGCCGGCCGCGCCCACGGTCGGGCCGGCGTGCCGCACGGCCTCGGCCGCGGCCTCTCGCGGGCTCCTGCCCTCGCGCGCCTCCTCCCGCAGCCGGGTGACCATGAGGATGTTGTAGTCGGTCCCCAGCGCCACCACGAAGAGGTAGATGTAGATCGGCAGCAGGAAGATCAGCCCGCCGTCGCCCTTGATGTGCTGGAAGACGATCACCGTCGCGCCCAACGTCGCGGCGAAGCCGAGGCCGACCGAGACCATGAGGTACCACGGCGCCACGAGTGATCGGAGCACCAGCATCAGGATGATCAGGATGATGGCCGCGGCCACCGGGAAGACGACCTTGTAGTCGCGGTTCATCGCCGACTGGAAGTCGACGAACACCGACGCCGTGCCGCCGACGTACGCCGTGGTGCCTGCGGGGGCGTTGGCGTGGGCGGCTGGGCGCAGGTCGTTGCGGACGATGTTGATCGCTGCCTGCGAGGTCGGGTCGGCGTTCAGCACCAGCTCGACCACGGCGGTCTTGGGGTCACTCGGCGTTACCGCCGCGCCCTCGACCGCGGCCACGCCCGGCACGGACTTCAGCGAGGCGGCGTAGCTGGTGAGCTTCGCCTTGTCGATCGGCGAGGCCGAGGTCAGCACGATCGGGGTGGGCTCGGTCGCGCCGGCACTGAAGCCCTTGCTCTCCATCGTCTGGGTCGCGACGGCGGACTCGACGTTCTTGGCCGACTGCGAGGAGCCCAGGTCGAAGGTCGGGTGGAAGCCGAGCGCGAAGATCGCGAGGATCAGCAGCGCGCCGCCCGAGGCGACGGCGAAGCGCCCGGGCTTGCGCCCCACGGCGGCACCGATGGCCGCGAACCGGGCACCGCGCGACTCGGTGCGCCACTTCTTGGAAGGCCAGAAGATCGGGGTGCCGATCACCGAGACGATCGCGGGCACCAGGGTCACCGCGGCGACCAGCGTGACGGCGACGGCGATGGCCAGCGAGGGCCCGATCGACTTGAAGATGCCGAGGGAGGAGAGCGCCAGGGTCATGAAGGCGACGAAGACCGCGCCGCCGGCCGAGACGATCGCCTCGCCGGCCCGCTCCACGGCGTACGCGACGGCGTCACGGTGCTGCTGGCGGCGGCCCGCCTTGTCGGCGGCGAGCTGCCCGATCTGCCGCATCCGCTCCCGGTAGCGGAAGAGGAAGAACAGGATGTAGTCGGTCCCGACGCCGAAGAGCACCACGATCAGGATGACGCTGGTGGAGTCGTCCTTCTGCAGGTTGAACGCCTTCGCCGCGAAGTCGATGAGCCCGTTGGAGTCGGGCGTGAGGAAGAAGCCGACCAGGAGGATCGGCAGCAGGGTGATCAGGACGCTTCGGAAGATCACGCTCAGCAGTACGACGATCAGCAGGACGGTCGCGAGGCCGACGATGATCTCGGCGTTGTTGCCCGACTGGGACTGGTCGTAGGTCTGGGCGAGTGTGCCGGTGACCCCGGTGTGCAGGTTGGTGCCCGCGATCGCGGAGGCGAGCTTGTCGCGCAGGTCCTTGATCTGGTTGTAGTCGGCCGGAGCCTGCCCGGTGTGACCGTCGGCCATGTTCAGGTTGACGATCGCCGCACGGTTCTTCCCGTCGGGAGCGACGGTGTAGAAGTGCCCGCCTGCCCCCTTCGTCGGCGGCGCGAGGGCGTTGAGCGGTGCGGTGCCCGCACCGAGCGACCCAGCGATCTGGTCGATCTTGGTCAGGTCCGTCGGGGTCAGCGCGGAGTTGTCGGCGCGGTCGAAGACGATTGTCGCGCCGCCCTGCTGGGCCGCGGCGGGGAAGGCCTTCTGCAGGATCTGGGTGGCCTGGACCGACTCGTAGTGATGCGGAAGGAAGTCAGCCTGGTTGGTGGTGGAGTTGACCTTCGGGGCGAAGGCGGTCACCAGGATGGTGAAGACCACCCACGCGGCGATGACATACCACGGACGACGTGCGGCCAACCGGCCCAGGGCGCTGAACATGCCTCCAAAGATAAGTCCGCAACTCCCGCCGGACCGCCTCGAGGGGCCATCTCAGGGGCAAGATCAGGGACATTCCTGACAGGTGTCACGGGGCAGGCGAGACGGGCGTCACAATCCGGTCAGGAGACCGCGGGAACGATCGGCTCGACAAGCAGGCAGATCCCCTCGCCGGCGGCGCGGGTCAGCACGATCGTTCCCTCCGCATTGCCGCTCAGGGACAGCCGCTTGCGGAGGATCTCGGGTACGACGTCGACGCCGCGCTTCTTGATGGTCAGCCGGCCCACGTCCCGCTCGCGCAGCGCCGCCCGCAGCTGCTTCTCGCGGTAGGGGAGCTGCTCGATGACCCGGTAGCCGCGGGCGAACGGCGTCGTGTACGCCGCGTCCCCGGTCACATAGGCGATGTGCTCGTCCAGCAGGCCGCCACCCACACCCGCGGCGACCGCGGTGACCAGGCCGGTGCGGACGACCGCACCGTCGGGCTCGTAGAGGAACTCGCCGACGCCGCGCACGCAGGCCGCACCGCCGGCGTCCGCGCCCTCGTCCTCGTCGGTCAGGGTGGCCAGACCACCGTCGCCCAGGACGGTGGCCCGGCGCCGTACCGTCGCCAGGGCGCCCGACCACAGCGCCGCCTCCTTCACCTCGCCGTGGTCGGAGACCCACTCCGCCTCGACGCCGGCGGGGATCAGCGCGTGCGGGATCCCCGGCGCAACCTTCACGCAGGCGTCGCGAGCCAGCAGGTCGAGGACGAACGGCCAGGGCGGCGTCCATCCCTCGGCGTCCATCACCCGTCCCCGGGCACCGCGGCGGGCGGGGTCGGCGAAGGCCACCGCGAACGCGGAGTGGTCGACGCTCGTGGCGTCGGCCACGGTCACGGCGCCGGCCAGGCCGAGGGCCCGCAGGTTCGCCGAGGCCACCGCGACCCGTTCGGGATCGAGGTCGACCCCGGCAGCGGTGATCCCCGCGGCGGCCACCGCGATCAGGTCGCCGCCGATCCCGCAGCCCAGGTCGATCAACGACGCCGCGGCGAAGGCCGCGAGCCGGGCCGCCCGGTGCCGGGCCACCGGCAGCCGGGTCGCCTGCTCGAGGCCGTCGGGAGTGAAGTACATCCGGCGTGCCAGGTCGCCGAACTTCGCCTCGCCCTTGCGGCGCAGGTCGGCCTGGGTCAGGGCCACGGCGACCCGCTCGGCCGACGCCGTACGTCGCAGGGCGGACTGCACGCTCAGGCCGGTGCTCCCGGGCTCGGCGAGCGCCGCCTCGGCGGCAGCGAGCAGGGTCTGCCCGTCGTCGGTCAGCAGCCAGCCGAAGGCGTCGAGATCCACAGCGCCAACGTACGCCCCGGGCCCCGGGGCCCTCCCGATGCCCAACGCCGGCGTTCGCCTCCGGCGTACTTCTGGCACTCATCTTCAGTGAGTGCTAACGTCAGCGTTGGCACTCTCACCATGAGGGTGCCAGCGCCTGCAAGGTGTGCGGCACCCGCGACGACGTACACCGACCTGCAGGCGGAAGACGTGATTCACCACATCCATGTGAAGGGGAGGTCGACACCGTGTCGATCAACATCAAGCCTCTCGAGGACCGCATCCTGATCAAGCAGGTCGAGGCTGAGCAGACCACCGCCTCCGGCCTGGTCATCCCGGACACCGCCAAGGAGAAGCCCCAGGAGGGCGAGGTCCTGGCTGTCGGTCCGGGCCGTGTCGACGACAACGGCAACCGCATCCCGCTGGATGTCGCCGTGGGTGACAAGGTCATCTACAGCAAGTACGGCGGCACCGAGGTCAAGTACTCGGGCGAGGAGTACCTGATTCTCTCCGCCCGCGACATCCTGGCCGTCATCGGCTGATCTGGCATCCCGCCTGGCTGCGCGGGGGCCGCTCGCCGACCGCTTCGCTCTCCAGGTCGCCTTCGCGGCCCCCGCTTGCCAGCCGGGCGCCAGATCACCCGACCCCAGCAACTCATTCCTCCCAACCGATCAGGAAGCGATATGCCGAAGATCCTGGAGTTCGACGAGAAGGCCCGGCGCGCGCTCGAGCGCGGCGTCGACAAGCTCGCCGACGCCGTCAAGGTCACGCTCGGTCCCAAGGGCCGCTACGTCGTCCTCGACAAGAAGTGGGGCGCGCCGACCATCACCAACGACGGCGTGACCGTCGCCCGTGAGATCGAGCTCGACGACCCGTTCGAGAACCTTGGTGCGCAGCTGACCAAGGAGGTCGCCACCAAGACCAACGACATCGCCGGTGACGGCACCACGACGGCCACGGTGCTGGCCCAGGCCATGGTCCACGAGGGCCTGCGCGCCGTCGCCGCGGGCGCGAACCCGATGGGTCTCAAGCGCGGCATGGATGCCGCCTCCGCCGCTGTCGGCGAGGCGCTGCGTGCCGCCGCCCGCGATGTCGACTCCACGGAGGACATGGCGACCGTGGCCACCATCTCCAGCCGCGACAGCCACATCGGCGAGCTGCTCGCCGAGGCGTTCGACAAGGTCGGCAAGGACGGTGTCATCACCGTCGAGGAGTCCAACACCCCGACCACCGAGCTCGAGTTCACCGAGGGCATGCAGTTCGACAAGGGCTACATCTCGGCGTACTTCGTCTCTGACCCGGAGCGCATGGAGGCCGTCCTCGACGACCCGTACATCCTGCTCGTCCAGGGCAAGATCGGCTCGATCCAGGAGCTGCTGCCCCTGCTCGAGAAGGTCATCTCGACCGGCAAGCCGCTCTTCATCCTCGCCGAGGACGTCGAGGGCGAGGCGCTCTCCACCCTGGTGGTGAACAAGATCCGCGGCACGTTCAACGCCGTCGCGGTCAAGAGCCCCGCCTTCGGTGACCGTCGCAAGGCGATCATGGAGGACATCGCGACCCTCACCGGTGGCCAGGTCATCGCCTCCGAGGTCGGCCTCAAGCTCGACCAGGTCGGTCTCGAGGTGCTCGGCCAGGCTCGCCGCATCGTGGTCACCAAGGACAACACCACGATCGTCGACGGTGCCGGCGACGCCGCTGCTGTGAGCGGCCGGGTCAGCCAGATCAAGGCCGAGATCGAGTCCACCGACTCCGACTGGGACCGCGAGAAGCTCCAGGAGCGACTCGCCAAGCTCGCCGGCGGTGTCTGCGTGGTCAAGGTCGGCGCCCACACCGAGGTGGAGCTGAAGGAGAAGAAGCACCGCATCGAGGACGCCGTCTCCGCGACCCGGGCCGCGATCGAGGAGGGCATCGTCGCCGGTGGCGGCTCCGCCCTCATCCACGCGGTCTCGGCGCTCGACAACGACCTCGACCTCACCGGTGACGAGGCCGTCGGCGTGCGCATCGTGCGCAAGGCCGCCGACGAGCCGCTGCGCTGGATCGCCGAGAACGGTGGCGAGAACGGCTACGTCATCGTCTCCAAGGTGCGCGAGGCCGGCGTCGGCAACGGCTACAACGCCGCCACCGGCGTGTACGGCGACCTGGTCGCCCAGGGCGTCCTCGACCCCGTCAAGGTGACCCGCTCGGCGCTGATCAACGCCACCTCGATCGCGGGCATGCTGCTCACGACCGAGACGCTGATCGTCGACAAGCCCGAGGAGGAGGAGCCCGCGGCCGCCACCGGCCACGGGCACGGCCACGGTCACTGATCGACCCGATCCACGCGATCACGCAGGGCGCCGCCGGTTCTCCGACGGCGCCCTGCTCCTATTTGCGCCGCTCGGATCGGGCTGCGGATCACTCCACGGGTACATTCGAGCGATGAGCACCGAGACGGTCGACTTCGCCGCGGACTGGCAGACCTGGCACGACGCCCGGGAGTTCCGCCTGCGCGACCCGCGCGGCTGGCTGGCGATCACGGCGATCCACTGGCTGGGGGCCGAGCCCGAGCGCTTCGACGACGTGCCCGGCGAGTGGAGTGCCGCCGTCGACGACACGGCGACGGTGGTCCTCGTCGACGGCGAGACCCTCGACTACGACGGCATCACGCTGGGGGCCGGCGTCCACCCCATCGGCCCGGTCGACGCGGCGGGCGCAACCGTCGCCTTCACCTCCGACGGCCAGCAGGCGGTCGCTCAGGTGGCGCAGCGCCCCGGCGGAGTCATCGTGCGACCGCGCCGTCCCGACTCCGCGACCCTGCGCACCTACCAGGGCACGCCCAGCTACCCGGCCGACCCGGCGTGGGTGATCGAGGGCCGGTTCGAGCCTGCGGCGACGCCGGAGGACGAGAACGTCGGCGAGGTCGTCTTCACCCACGCCGGCGCCGAGCACCGGCTACGGGCCTGGGACAACGGCGAGGCCGACGGCAGCCTGTGGGTCCTCTTCCGCGATGCGACATCCGGCGTCACGACGTACGCGGCCAACCGGCAGCTCATGCTCGAGGCGCCCGACGCCGAGGGGCGGGTCGAGATCGACTTCAACCGGGCGATCAACATGCCCTGCGCCTACACGAGCTTCGCCACCTGCCCGCTCCCGCCACCTCAGAACACGCTGCCCTTCGCCGTCCAGGCGGGCGAGAAGGTCCCCGACTTCGAGTCGTGAGTGCCAGCGCGGTCCCCAGGCCTCGCTGACACTCACAAGGAGGCCGGAATAGCGGGATACTGTTGAGAGTTCAAGTACCTCGACGTCACCACGAGGAGCCCGCCATGACGACCACCGCCGACGCTGACGCACGGATCCCCGCAGCGCACCCGTTCGCGGCGCACCTGCGCCGGGCCGCCACGCTCGCGGCCGAGCAGCCGCACCGACGGTGGACCCCCGAGGACGGCCCCCTCCCTAGCCTGTACCTCTCCCACGGCGGAGGCCCGCTGCCGTTCCAGAGCCCCGAGTGGCTGGAGCCGCTCGGTGCGTACGCCCGCGCGCTGCCCAAGCCGCGGGCCATCCTCGTCGTCAGCGCGCACTGGGAGTCGGCGCCGTTGGCCGTCAGCGCCGCACGGCCCGACGAGCTGGTCTACGACTTCGGGGGCTTCGACCCGCTGTACTACACGTTCCGCTACGACACTCCGGACGCGAGCGACCTGGCGCACCAGGTGACGGGCATGCTGCCCGAGACCGAGCACGTCCACCGGCACGACCGCCGCGGCCTCGACCATGGCGCCTGGGTGCCGCTGAAGATCATGTACCCGGAGGCCGACGTACCGGTGCTGCAGCTCTCGCTGCCGACCGACGACCCTGACCGGCTGCTCGGGCTCGGAGAGCGGCTGCGGCCGCTCCGCGACGAGGGCGTCCTGGTGGTCGGATCCGGCCACATGACGCACGGTCTGCCCTACCTCACGCGTGAGATGTTCACCGAGAACAAGGTGCCCGGCTGGTCCGCCGACTTCGACGCCTGGGCCGCCGACGCCCTGGCCCGCGGCGACGTCGCCGAGCTCGCCCGCTTCCGTACGGCGGCGCCGGGCATGCCCTACGCGCACCCGACGGTGGAGCACTTCACCCCGATCTTCGTCACCCTCGGTGCGGCCAGCGACCCGAGCGCGCCGGTCACGACCACCCTCGACGGCTACGCCGTGGGGCTGTCCCGGCGCTCGTTCCAGGCGGCCTGAGTACGACTCAGTCGACTGCCCGGCGGACGGCATCGTCGACGGAGACGTCGCCGGCGACGAGGTTCCATTGGTGGCCGACGGTCCCATCGTCGGCGAGCACGGCCGCGATCACCGCGGCGACGTCCGCGCGGCTCACATCGCCTCGTGCGACCGCCGGGCCCAGCGCGACCTTGCCGGTGCCGGGCTCGTCGGTGAGCCGCCCGGGGCGCAGGATCGTCCAGTCCAGGCCGCTGGCACGCAACGCGACGTCGGCGTCGCGCTTCGCTTCCACGTAGGCGCGCCAGACCGCGCCGGTCTCGGCCGGCAGCGAGTCGTCGACGCCGATCGTCGAGACCTGCACGAAGCGCCGTACGCCGGCGGCCTTGGCCCCGGCGATCGACTTCAGCGACCCCTCGAGGTCGACGGTCCGTTTGCGGTCGGCATTGCCGTCCGGACCGCCGCCGGCGCTGAAGACCACCGCGTCGCAGCCCGCGAAGGCGCGAGCGAACTCCTCGGCATCCTGGCGCTCGATGTCTAGGAGCCGCACCTCCGCGCCGAGTAGCTCCAGCTCGCCGCGATAGGCCTCGTCGCGGACCAGTGCGACCGGCATATGGCCGGCCGCACGCAGTCGGGGGTGCAGCTGCAGGGCGACCTTGCCGTGGCCGCCGACGATCGCGACGCGCATGCCGACACCGTACGTCGCCCACCGGCCACCCGCGAGAGGTCGCCTGCGACAGGCCCACCGGCGCTCCGAGCGGGGATGAAACCCCCGTGCAACACCGGGGCAACACGGGATTCGGCACACTGGGTCCCATGCTGTGGAGAGTTCGTACGACGCTGCCCGACCGCCCCGGCACGCTCGCCGTGCTTGCGGAGCGCTGTGGCGAGGCGGGGGTCAACATTCTCGGCCTGCAGATCTTTCCGGGCGTGGAGGAGGTCACCGACGAGTTCGTGCTGAGCACGCCCGAGGACTGGGCCGAACCGGAGGTGGTGGCGCTCCTCGAGGCCGCCGGGGGCAGCGCGGTCGTCGTCCAGGCGGCCACCGAGGCGGCGCTGACCGACCAGCCGACGCGCTATGTGCTGGCAGCGTGCACCATCCTCGAGCGGCCGATGTCGTTCCCCGAGGTGGTGGCTCAGCTCTTCGACGCGGAGGAGGAGCCGGTGGCCGACGTGGTCCACGACACGATGGAGATGGTCGTCGGCGACGTACAGGTGCAGGTGCACCGGCGGGCGCCGTTCACGGCCACGGAGCATGCCCGCGGCGCCGCGATGGCCGCATTGGTCAACGGCGTGCTCCATCGCTCCCGGGAGAGCGCGGCGCTCGGATTCAACTCGACCGGCCGCCGGCTGGGCGGCGGCGCCACTCCCGAGTACGTCGTCTCCGGCGACACCGTCACCGCCGTGCTCGACAGCGTGGCGGTAGGCGTCGCGCAGGTCCACCCGGTCATCGAGGATCCCGATCAGGAGGTCCGCCCCGTGACGCTTCGCGTCGACCCGGCGTGGCAGCGCCGCGGCATCGGCACGCGGCTGCTCATCGACGCCTCGCGGCTGGCGCTCTCGCTCGGCGCCACCGAGGTGCAGCTGACGACCCGCTCGGACAACCAGGCGATCCTGCCGATGGTGCTCGCCGCGGGCATGCGCGGCCGGATCCGGATGGCCGGCGACGTACTGACGGTGCGGGCTCCCGTGCGCGACCTGAAGCCGCTGCCCCAGTAGCTGCCCCAGAAGTCGGGATCGACGGATCCGACCGCGGAGCAGCGGGTACGGGATGGGTGTCAGCATCCACGTACTCGCGACGAGGAGAGACCCGAATGAAGGGCATCGTCTACCAAGGTCCGCGCAACGTCACCGTCGAGGACCTGCCCGATCCGCACTGCCAGGAGCCGACCGACGTGGTCATCC
>Ga0131853_10004896_pt1 | contig 24080 bp, 13 predicted proteins | sample TergutLab28metaG_FD_92764 | JGI IMG/M metagenome (GOLD analysis project Ga0131853, IMG submission 92764) | Labiotermes labralis P1 segment gut microbial communities from Petit-Saut dam, French Guiana - Lab288 P1 (version 2) (version 2) | ecosystem: Host-associated > Arthropoda: Insects >...
CACACTCAAACAGAAGATTAGTAGCAGCCGCATTATCTTACGTAATTTCACCACACTTTACATACATCACTCACCAACTTAATTTATACTTAACTAAAGTTATATTTATGCTAAATATATATATATATATATATATATATATATAACGACGTAATTTTACCGAGTACAGATAAAGCTCCCTAATGATGGCCATTAAAGACCGAAACATGTAGGTGCGATATTATTGTGTATTTTAATGTAAATTTAAAACTTTTAACAACGTTAATAAATAGTGCATTTGTTGGTGAGTGAACTGCGTAGATTTAAAAATGCACGGTGCAACGACAAAAATCACCACACTTTATTACTTACTAGATTCAAACGAGAGTCGAATTCCACTCACAGTGTACTGAAAGATTTGCAGCGGTTTAATTTCGTAAGAGTCAGTAGTCGTAACTGCGTCCTTGTCTTATCGTTATTTGAGTAGAGGAGGTGAGTGTGCATGGGATGTCAGCCGGTGTCTCTATTAGTCAGTCATTCATGTATCTAGGAAAGGACTGTTTGTAGCCTGTCATGTCTGGGATACACACGTAACGTCAGATACGCCGCAGTACAGGAAAGCACCCTTACTGAGGTGGAATGACTTGTCAAGGAAAGAAATTATACTGTTTGAGCTCGAGAAGAGGAAAAGTTTGAACATTACAGTCAGTTTTTCAGTGTAGAAATTTCGACCCTGTTATTTCTGTAAAATTTTTCGTAAGTTACGTATTTTTCCTTGCAACCTCCGTAAAACGCAAGATTTCACTATAAAAAACCAAATACAAGGTCGCTCAGAATCTGATGGTAACTCAGCTGGGGAATAGTCCTTGAAATTTGTAGAATCCAAAATTTCATTACTATAGTAATTACGGACCGCTACCGGAGCCTACCCTAAACCCACGTAACTCCATTTTTCCATCACGTTTCCTCCACGCCTGTAGCTACCGAGTGATATCACTCGCTCAGACTTTCGGATAAAGCGCTGGAGATTGTGCACTTTTGTCTATTCCCGTTTTTATTATGCGTTCCGCGTGTGCTTGAACCTTGCATTGGATACTAAAACCTTCTACCATGCAGTTTCCTTCATCCTCATAACACGTCCTCATTATGCAGTCCAAACATCTACTGTTGCAACTTTTTTTTAATGATTGTGTTGGAAATGCGACTGTGAAAGAAGAATGTTTTGAATAGACTGATATCTCCGGACTGAAGAAATATTATTTCCGTAATACGTCCTTCGTGCACGATAAAAATTATTTAATGCGAAGGAATAAATCATGCAATGTCATTAAAAATTTTGAATTTATTGAAGAAACGGTGGAACGATATTAGTAATAACGTAGACATTTCCAGGCTTTATTAAGTTATATTATTATTATTATTATGTTTTCAAAAGGAAAATATTTATTGCCGATACACGTGGGGTTTAGTCGTGTTCTGTGTTAAGAAATTATGTTATTTTTAAGTTCATACTTTGACTTATAATATGCAAACTGAAAATAAGTATGTTCGTTTAGCAGTTCTTTGAATATTACACAAGCTGCTGCTTGTATTGACACTTGCAAGATCCTGTCAGCAAAAGCGCATTTATCAATTTCTCCATGAATTTTTTTTGAACTGCTGATGATTTTGAGATGTCATGTCTGAACCATCAGTAGATAGAAATCAGAGTTTTTCCATATAGTTGATACCACAGATAGCATAAATATCATAGATATGGAAGAAAATGTTATTAGAAATTTTGGGGTCTTGAAGGAAATGTGTAACGTAATAATATTTGAATCATACGATGTCTTTGTCGTGAAACAAAACTGAGACAAAGAGAAAAAGGTTCCTTACTAATGGAAAGATAAATACGTGAGTCTATTGTTACTCTAAACAGTGATATGCTGATTAAAGCTTGACACGTAAAGCATAAAATGTATGAAAGAAAGTAATGATGTCAACACGCTGTAATTCATCCAGTGATACTATATGAGTTAATGTGTAGGAATTTATGGTTATAAGAATTCTAAAAGGAAGAAAATATGGAACATGATTTGAGAGATACGGGTGGAGAAAATAAGGAAGCTTGTGTGTTGCTGGACAAGTGGTGCGAGATAAGGGAAGTTTGGATGGGTTTCAGTGATTGTGTTAGTGACGTGTAACTGAGTGTTACGACCATCTGCTGTATCTATTCTCACAGCTTCAGCTGGAAGAATCAGATATATGGAGACTATATGTAGCCTATTCGGTTCACAGGTCAAAAGACATTCTCCTTCCGGCTGACAGTATGTAGTCAGCAAAACATGATGTTTTACAGCGTACTAATAAAGTGAGGGCTTCTCTCAAGTATTTTCTTAAAACAATATTTACTAAAGTAATAAAACTATTTGTTATGACACTCATATAAATGTATGTTACTCTTAACCAGTGTTCTATTTTTTTCTTGTCTCGGCGTCTCATAATAATGCTTTATGAAATGAACTCTTGCCAAGCAACGAAACAGTGTTGGGCATAGGTCCCTTCTCACAAATTCCCCTTACGATCGCCTAGCAAGCAGATCAGATATTGGAAAATTGAACACAACTTTATGTATATTGACTAGATTTGTGCATAATTAACAAAAACTATGGCCTGATTTATTTCTATTTCTCACTAGGTCTATTTTAGTGCAATATGAATTGCGAAGCTAGCGTTAAATACATATGTTCTCATCGTAAGATCAGGGATTTCTAACGCACATTTTTATGAAAGTCACATTTCTCGAAAGAAAAACTTTGCCAACTCTTGTCCCGTTCTTCTTATCTCATAACGTCAGAGAGATTTATTATATTAGCCTGGGCCCTTAAACGTAATTATTCAACCAACTGACGAGTTCTTACTGAATTTTCCGTGAATATCATTTGGGGCATAAGCCAAAGAATTTTTTTGTATCTATTTATCATCAAAACACAAGAATGTTTAACGCCTGAGGTGGAAATAATGCTAGCACCACTTAATGTGTAGATAACGGTGTGAAAATTATACACATGTTTGGGTAGTTCAGGTTCAGCTTCACACATTCTTAAGTGCGGTATTGGGTGGAGTCGAGTGGAAGGCCTAAATCCCCAGTCTCATATTATATGGGAACTATTTTTGACGCCCGATAAGCAAATTCTGGTAACCGTAATGATGTTGTGTCCCTTATCTAAGCAGGACTGATTGGCAAAATGCCAGTCAAAGTAAAGGTAAAGGGTAATTCACCAATAAAGGGAAGGAACCTGTGACGTCAACTTAGATCAAAGTATTCTATTATTCTACACACACAATTTAATACATTAGTATTGATGTCCAAGTCGAAAGTCAGAACATGTTACCTGGTAACAAGTCATTCTATGCATCTTGCCACTGCAGAATATTTTTCAGTTTATTACCGATAATTAATGACGGAGTGTGTTGTACACAGTACGTCATAAAATGCAGTCACGTGGCTATGCGAGCACTAATTGTATATTCTTCTTCGTGTGAATTATTTATTCTTCAAATTAAGGTACGATTTTTATATATAGTGGAAACTATTAGTTTTAAATGCGGAGAGGAGGAATTCCAAAGAAGGAATACATTTATTTATAGAAGTTAAAACGTCACGTATGCTCTCCAAAAATAAGTGAAAGCTCACAAATATAAACAAAATATTGTAACGGTTTTTTAACCTTAAATTTCCTTGAACAACTCTATATATTCTACATACTTAACAACACAAGGTCCAAAATACAGCCTAATACAATGTTTGAAACAAGAAAATAAACCTTTCTTAAAGAGGGATATTACGAACAGAATGCTGCTGGTTGTCATTAGTGTGGGATTCCACAAAAGCTGAACACATCAATTCAGAGCAAAAATTCCAGTGAACAAGTGATTTATTTTTATATATCTATGCCTAATTGTCTTTGAATTGTCTTGAGGAAAATTATAAGTTTAGTTCAATAGAACAGAATAGAATAGAATACATATGGGTTTGAGCCTCTAAGGACCCGATGTGCGTAGGCCTTATACAAGCAGGCCAATTGTGCCCATTTATTCTCGGACATTTCTGACTTTAGCCTTAATAAAGGCCAGGATTGTTCTTGGATAAGTTTTCATAATAACCTCTGGTTTCAGCCTGAGCCCAGGTAGAAATATTGTCAAAAATAGGGCCACACACCTCTGAGTTTTACATGACTGAAAAATATATCAAGGGCAGATTCTGGTCCAATGAACATAATGGCCGAGCCCTCCCTTGCTAAGTGCCTTAGCTTCCCCTTATGGAGCCTTATAAAAGAAATGCTCTCTTTCTAGTGCCTTCCATTACAGGTCTCTCAGAGTCCTCAGTAAAGGAACCCTCCCACCAGGTTCCTCTCACGGAGCCTCTGTAAGGAGCGAGAGAGACTCCATTTCCCAAGCCTTTATTGACATGTCTTACGTAGTTTCTAGAGTTCCTAGCAAAGGAGCCCTCCCTCCATTTTCCCTCACAGAGCTCCCATAGAGAGAAACGTTCCTTTTACAGAGCGCTCATGTGCTGTCTCTCAAAGTCCCCCGGCAAGGAACTCCCCATCCAGCTTCCCAACGGGGCCCATATGGAGAGAGATGTCCGGTTCCTGAGCCTTCCTTTTCATATCCTTCAGGGTTCCCAGTAAAGGAGCCCTCCTTCCAGGTTCCCCTCGCAGAGTTCCCATACAGAGACGTTCCCTTTCCAGGACCATCGTTCATCTGTCTCTCGAATTCCCTGTTAAAACAAGCTCCCCTCTGTGTTCCCCGATGGGACCACTATGAAGACAGCTGCCCGTTACTAGAACCTATTTTAACTTATCTCTCGGAGTCCCCAATAAATAAGGTCTCCGGATAAAGCAAAATCTCACCTTCTTCTTACAGTCCCCGGTAAAGCAGCTCTTTCTCCCTGGTCCCAGAATGGGGCCCCTATGGAGAGAGATGCTCAATTTCCACAGCCAATGGTTTATTCTTTCAGTCATATCTCCCTGAGTCCTCAGTAAAGGAGCTTTCAACGAAACAGGGGGAAAAAACATACGGTCACGGTCCCCAGAGCCCCACGGGGGCGGAAGAACTACATAAAATTGGGTGCGACCTGTTTCCACAAGGGGGCCATTTACGATACTGCTATTACTACCTCAGTGCCATACAGCCTTCAGCACGATACCTTCCACCTTGGCTGGGGTAGACCAGATCCTCATTAGCTAGCCTGTGTCGCAGTAACCCTCTACAGGGTGTCACTAACATACCTGCTACCGCCACACGTGACCAAGGATACGGATCTCTACGCAACCCTGGGGCTCGGACGAGGGGTTGGATTTGTGGGAGGCAGGTGTATGCAATAAGTAACACGCATTAGCAGGATATCAATACAAATAATATAAACGTCAGTATTAGTAAAGTTATATCCGTTATGTTAGAGGAAAGAAGTATGTATGTTGTCTGAAATATGTATGATTCCACTTTATAAAAATCAGCTTAAGGTAGTAGTGACGTAACACGCAGGTAATTCACAGGAGGTCACAGGTAACTTTAAAATAAGAACGGACGCTTCGAACTGATTCAGAAAGTCCCTATAAAACTGGAATCTTGGCTGAAGGAGTTCTGTCAGCACAGCAAATTTTCTTCCTTTTTGCAAGGGGTAGAGGAGCCTGTAGCAGCACAACAGTGGGAACCAGACTTCATGTACATGCAATCTGGCACAAAAGGACAGAAGCAGGGAGGGAGAAAGATGTGTAGCGGCATACATGAGGACGTTGTATTACCGCAAAGTCGAGAGAGAGAGAGAGAGAGACGCAAACTTATTAATAGTTTAGGCAATAACAAAACCACCAAACTACTGCAGCCGGCAGTTTTACCGGCTGTTACAGTCTCAAAGGTCGTTAATTTCTTTGTTAATAAATAGTGTAAAATAGTAATAATAACGATTGTTTCAGATTAAGAGTACTCCGTAATACACGTTACGGATACACATGTGTGTCTGCGGTGCCGTATGTAGCAGGCAGATTAATCTGTTTGTATACAAACAGAGAGATGGAACGGAGTTCCATAGACTTTTGGTATAAGTGAAGATGCGGATATTTAATACAAGATATAGACATAGGAAAACAGTGTGACGCGGTATTGCAGACTGGTAATTCTTGTATGATCAGAGAGAAGAGAAATATAATTTCGGGAAGCAGTGTTTCGTAGATACTTCAGAATTGACAAAGTTCTTTGTTCGTGCATTATTTAAGAAGCTAATTGCTCAAAAACACTTAATATGATAAGTATTTCCTATTGTCATTATACTGACGTTTAATACGAATTTTAGCCATTAATATGTATGGACCAGAACAAAATAATAATATCGTGTAATTTGGAGATGAAGATTTTTGTAGTTACAGCATTTGGATATTTGATTTCTGTGGACGGTACTAATATTTAGGATTTGTATACTAGGATTTTCTCATCGTCTTCTTCATAATCCGACAAGAGTTAGGCCTATAGACTTGTTTCGGCCTCACCTAATAGTCTGCTCAAAGGTCTTCCAAGTCGTCTGCGTCCATTTGGTCTACAATTCAGCATTACTTTTGGCACCCTGTTGCTGTTCATTCTTGAAACATTTCCTCTGTATATATCTATTTATAAATATATGAAATTGTGCGAGATACATCAGATGAATAATGAGGTTTGGCAGAAGGCATGGGATCACAGATCAGTTGCTTCGCCTTTACATGTTTCAGAGCAGAGTAGTGGGACATTAGTTGCGGATTGACGGAGGCAGTATTTCGCCAGGCGCCATGACGGTTTTCTGGATGGTTGAGTTCTGTCAGTTTTGTGGAGTAAGTTACAAAATCTACAGAGAGGAGACTGTCTGGAAACTTAAGGTGAAATTGGCAGTAATATGTTAAAATTGATCCTAATTGCGTATTTTGAGTGTTGAGTTTACGTTTCTCGGTGCAGAGTCCAGCAGCTAGTCTTCGTGTAAAAATCATGTGGTTTAGTAAATATTTTTTAATTCTTTACTGCCTAAGAGGCTGTCATATTCTGGTGAAAGACACTGCTTCATGGTGATACTTAAGTACTCGCAAAGTAACCAGCAGCTTGTCGTAGTATTATGGTAGATTTCAATACATACACTCTCGTGTACTCTACATGTTATTGTTCCCCCAGGCACAATTGCTTATTTTTATAAACCTTGGATATTACATGTTCGGATTTTTAGTATTGTTTGCTTTCACACTGTATTTAAGTGTAATGAGTTTGTGTTTTGTTTCAGGTTATTGTATGTGTGTTACTGTCATTTGTTATTCGCTGGCGTTCTATGTTTGTGGGATGGATTTATGTTTACTTATGGGTTTAGATTTATTTTTTTGACTGATAGTGTCAGGTCTGGGGTTGAATATGAAACACAATTTGAATTTGATTAATTTAAATTTAAATATTGCTTGGAGCTATAATCGGATTGAACAGCAGCATGTAAAGCCTGGAGGGGAACACCAGGATTTCATTGCGATGTGCGATGTTGTCATGACCGATAATTGCAGATTGTGAAAAATGGTAACTTCCAGTTACCGAACTTTATTCATTGTTTCCAAAACGGCTCGTAATAAAGGAAATGTTATTGGAATTTAAAAATAAGAGACCAACTTGATGTCACTAATTATTGAGTTTTATTTCACTTCTTCTATGCTCAACATGTTTCGGGCATTAATACATCCATCATCAGGAGCCTGTGGCTTTTCTATTGTGTCACCACACTGGTCGTGTGTTCTTGTTTCGATGTGTGTTGGAGTTTCGGTGTGGCTGGGTTGGGGTGGTAACCGTGGTATCCGTGTAACAGGCTGAAGCCTACGACACGGATACCACCCCAAACCAGCCACACCGAAACTCCAACACACATCGAAACAAGAACACACGACCAATGTTGTGGTACATTAGAAAAGTCGCGGGCTCCTGATGATGGATGTATTAATGTCCGAAACATGTTGAGCATAGAAAAAGTGAAATAAAACTTAATAACTAGTGACATCAAGTTGGTCTCTTTTTCTTCAACTATCACAATGATGCACGGTCCAATTTACATAAGTCTGATTCATAGTTGTGAACAAACTAAATTAGCTTTAAAAGACAAAAAATAGTTTCCAAATTCAGTCAAACACAGCAATATATTATATTATTTTATCTTATCTTGACGACGACATGTTTCGGTCATCTGGCCATCATCAGTGTGTCTTTACAAAACTTAGAATAAGGTATGTGCAGTCAAATAATGATTGTCAAGTGGCTGAAACAATTCGTCATCAAGATAAAATAAAATAATATATTATTGTGCTTGACTGAAACCAGAAACTAATTTGTTGTCTTTTAATTAAATAAACGCAACTGAATGTCCTCTACAAAAAGTAAATTAACTTTACTGTAAAGTTGCATAGCTGCTGTTCACAATTCGGGTGCCTGTGGAATGCACCCACATTCCACAGGCACCCGAACTGTGAACAGCGTTTAAAATAACATCTGAATATTTGAAGTGTTTTACTTCGAACTACAGCGATGCGCAATACCACAACAGAGGAAGTGTGTAGTGCACTCGGAGTACTTGCAATCATGTGTTTGAAGTGATAAATGCTGATGTAATTTTAACGACCTCTCACCGAAGTGACCCTTATGGAACTTTAGAACACCGTATATTACAAGTGAAAACTGCGTGTCTACAACAAGTTTTCTGGGACAGAGGTTTGAAAACCAGTTGATGCTTGGGAAAGTTAACGGTTGAAATGGTAATCCCTGAACATGGCGACAACGAGCGACGAAACGCTTCGGCGTATTAATCATTCCACGTACATTGGCGTAAGAAAAATAGTGCATTATGTGTTGGTTTAATGAGGTCGAAATAAAATTATGAGCATCGTGCACGTTATGTACAATAGTAAGGATTAAAATTGTTCATTTTATATATTTCTTATTGCAGTTTTAAGGGTTTGGACAGGGTCCTGTCATGCAGTAGACACTTGCGCCTATTCTCTCCGCGAAAACAGAGGCAACATATTTTCCCGCAGCTCTGTACCACCCTATGACACACAGACGACAGCAGCATGTCAGTGACATCTGTTGTCTGTCATCCTTGGCACTTCCCACCACCAGATTTAGATTGAAACGCACCGTTACATTTCGGGACAAAGTTATTCTTTAAAATGCCAAAGGCATTTATTCTGATAATGTTTATCAGTGACATTTATCAGTCTTAGTTTTTATAACCAAACCCGCATTTTTTACGCCCGTAACCGGTAATCCATGGTTTTTGCCGTTTGCTTCTCCTGATTTATTCTGTAGCCAAAGTCCATCATTCAGATTCCTAGCTCTGTTTGGGGGACCTAGACGTAAAGGGAAGGATAATATTAAACTGGTTCTTAACTGTTACAACACGTTTGTTACTATATGCAACACATAATTTAATATTCAGAAACACAGAGTTTTGTGCGATACGATTTTCAGAATAATGATATAAATTTGATTCTGTTAAGCTGAGTATGTACGATATTTTTTAATCAAACTGTAGATGAAATCACACTGTCAGATGCTGCGGTGCTGGTACACTACTTGTGGGAGAAACACCGTGTTATTAGCTTTTGTATTTTGGGAGGTTTAAATTCTAAATATCGTGGTAGGAACAATTTGAGTAGCCTGGAGACTGGCGGTCTAGGGGACCTCAGGGAAATCTCTGTCGAGCATGTCGCATTAACCAGCCTGTCTCATTACCTCCTGGCACAGTAAGATGTCTCCTGGCTCATCTCCCGAACGTCTTCCTTCAGTCCCTGCCATGCAACAACGGCATAAAGTTTCCATTGAACATGGTCCTGTCAAGCTCACAGCGTCGGCTGAAGCTCGAACTCACAGCTGAGAGCCATGGAGCAGACTGAGCTTGCGATGCCGGTAGCAGCTTAGCTCTAGAAACTCTCCGTCTCTTGAGGTACCAACAATTTGATTTCCAAATTTTTGGGGGTACAGGAGAGAGGAAGTGAGGGGAGGGTGGGGGAATGAGAAGTTTCGTAACTTCCTGCCTAATTAAATGAGTACTAACAAATTAAATAAAGAACATTAGTTTGAGGGTTGTTTGACCGTACATCTTCCTCATGAAATAATGTGAAATGCCAACTTGATGCAACAAGGCAATTTTATTGATGTACTTTTGGCTGTACATGTTTCGGGCGCATACGCCCATCATCAGGAGCATTAGATGTTGAGTTGCAGCCTACGGTTTTCTGCACCGAGTTTTTGGATGGGTGGTGGTCTTGAGAGCTGCTGCTTAGGCCGTGTGTGTGGTATGGATGGTGCCGTGCGTCGCACGGCACCTTCCAAACCGGACACACGACCTAAGCAGCGGCGCTCAGGACCGCCACCCATCTACAAATTGGGTGCAGAAAACCGTACGCTGCAGCTTAACATCTAGTGCTCCTGATGATGGACGTGTGCGCCCGAAACATGTCGAGCTAAAGAAACTTCAATAAATTACATTGTTGCACCAAGTTGGCATTTCACATTAGTTGAAAAAAGACATTAGATTAGTGAGATAGGTGGCGTATTCAGGAGAAACAAGAAATTAATATAATATTTTAATTGGATAAAGTGAAGATAAGCCTTAAGAAACTGTGGGTTAAAAACGTAAAAGGCATTGAAGCGGACCAGAATTAAATGGAGTGACGTGTGCCTTTGGGAACTGTGGCGAGTCTTCAGGTTCCTTGAAAGGCGGACCAATTTTTATCATCTGAGCGACTGTCAACTCTTCAAGAATGTCTAAGCTCCTTTGAGATGGTTAGGGTCCAGTTCAGAGATGTGTTAAGAGAGTTAGCTCTCTGCATGTGATGAATGTGTATGCGTAAATTATAAATTTGGTTTGGTGCCTTCTTTCACAGAACTAAGTATTCCCATCTTTTCTGCGCTGCAAGCACTTCCTATTTCTTCGCGTGAGAAAATTCAGAAAACAAATTTGTATGCAAGGTTGTGGGTGTTTCTAAATATTCGGATGCCTTGTCGCGTGTGGACGATCTTCAGTGCGGTAGGGTGCTGATGTGACAAGACCTGCCTTTCTGTATATTCGGGTGTCGATTGTATTTGTGTGTTATTTTCACGAAGGTTATAGTTTGCGAGGTAAGGAAGTTGGTTGAGTCATTGCGCTACAAGCCGGAAGGTCACCAGTTCTATTCCCGATTTTGAATGGAAGCATCACGATGTGTTTGTAACGTAATATAATATGAAATTTCGGTGCATGATAGTAATATGTGTTCAATGTGTTGTTAGGATTTGTGCAGGCCGGCCAAAAATATTCGCGGTCTTCATTTACATTACGAAAACGAACCAGTTGGTGTGATCTATGAAATAATCAGGAAAAGAATACAGTTCCTTCTTTTGGTGTAACATTTCTCCGTTTAGTGAAAAACCTAATTTTTCCTAGTAGATTTTAAACACCTGTATTGGAGACGAGAATGTTTTTGAAGGCCCTGCAAAATTTCATTGATAAGTCTACAGCCTCCAAAGATCTTCTATTTAATAGTTTCGTTTTTATAAATAATATGTAAAAAAAAACCTTAATTTGTCACGTTCCATTCCTTGAAGGTCAAAGTGGGAACAGAAGCGTAGCTCACAGACATTAAATGTAGGGTCTAGATATAGGTGCGTTACAAACTTCAGGTTCCGGCTGCATTTCGCCTGGGAAAGAACCGCGAATACCCATGGCGTAGATGGACATGTGGGGCGTGAAGTGGGGCCGCTCTGGATTTTGTGGAGGAGAGATAAATCTCATTCCCGTACCAAGAATCAACCAGCCTAATAAAATATTCTGTATAATGACCATACCATCATGAATCGTGTGGTTTGTGTGTCTTCATGTAAACGAAATTGGAATAGAGCCGCCTCGTAATTGTATTTTCTAAATTCCTGCTATGAAGCCCTGTCAACCTTATTACTAGCTGTTGATGAACTTTGCTAACATTTTGGGTTTTACATGTTTGTCGCCAAGTATACAACTTTTGAAACGTAATCTTATTTCGAATGTGATAAATTGCACTATTTATAGAGTCCTTGGAAAAAAAAATAATTGGCGATGAGTTAATGAAGAAATTTCCTATTTCTTGCAGCGTACCTTTTTTCCACAAGAAACTAATAATGAAACCTGTCCTAAGCAGGCTTAATCCAGTCCACATAATAACAGTTAATTTATTTGAAACGTGTTTTAATGTTATTCCAAGTGGTACTGAAGCTTAAGTTTTTCCCGCCAGAAATCTTATATACATTAAGTGTAACACAGTTTGGTCCATTCGAAAGCAGCATTTTTAAGTACAACAAACAATAAAGCAGTTGAATGTTGTGTGAAAGACTTTTCAAACGATTTATCAAATAACATGTTTGACTGTAGACAAATTCTAAATTATTTGTCGATTTCTTTTGTTGCCACTTACGCCTGTTTTACAATATCCTTAAGAATTTTGTTTCTGCTCAAGGCGTTTAACGGTCCGCAAGTGCTGCGTGTACTCAATTGTGAGAATTGCCTCAACAGGCGAAAGGTGATTCTTTTCCCTCCTCTCGGAACCTAACAGTACTGCAGGTGTTTACGAACACTAACGTGTAACCCTGATGTTTATTGGGCCGTGCATCATTGTCATAACTGATGAATAAAAAACCAACTGGATGCGACTCATTATTTTATTGTACTTCTTATAGGTTCAACATGATTCGGGCACTGCTATGCCCATCGTCAGAAGCTCGCCCGGACACTACTCCAGCCTAACCGCACCTCACCTCCAACCTACAGCAAACCAAGAACGAAACGACCAATGTGGTAATCAACATCATAGTCGCGAGCTCCTGATGATGGGCATAGTAGTGCCCGAATCATGTTGAGCCTATAAGAAGTACAAAAAATTATCAGTGGCATCTAGTTGTTTTTTTGATTCTTCAGTTATACTGAAGCGTAAATTACTTTTATAAATAATTTTTATTTCGAACAACTGCAAGCCATAGACATGACAGAATACAGCGGTAGTCCCAGTGTAAAGAGCGATGTTTTGCTTTGTTGTGTAACGTTGTTTCAGAGCGTTACGCTAGTTTTTACAACTAAACATGTACTAAAGGTTTGAAATTTTTGAAGTACACGAAGAGAATAAAGACGTTTGTGTTGCGGGTTTGAAGCATCTTTCATAAAGACATAGCAACTACCACGTTTGAAGCTTGTGTATTGTACAGATTTTGTTTCTTTGATTAAAAGTACTGGTGTCGGTGAGGGATCTGAGAATTACAGAGAAACACAGAAGGTAAAGAGAAGAGGCCCTATATGTCCATCATGTTTCAGTGGCTTTTTCAACCCGTTTTTAGGCGTATAATATCCCAGGAGGACTGTATTAAATGCCACTTGCTTATTTATAAGGAATCATGCATTGAAATAATGACACAGTCTCGTTATAGTCTTCTGAATGTTCCAGTCATTCATAATTGTCTTAGTCTTTGTAATGAAACATTGAAGTGTAAGTGTTGTAGAAGGTGGATAGTTTCTTAAAATTTATGACATTCGGCTATTGAAAGTACATTGTACTCTCATGTAAAGAATACAGGACTGTGCTGGGTTGGTATGGAGCGAATTGATCTGACTGCGGATAGGGGCAGGTGATTGGCTGTTGTGAATGTCGCAATGGACCTTCAAGTTACATAAAATGCAGAGAATTAATTAACTAGCTGAGGAACTGTAAGCTCATGAAGCAGGATTCTGCTCCGTAGCAATAGTTAGTTACGCAAATAGAGTTTTTCCTGTACTCTGCCCAAATGTTAAGACAGTTTGGAATTACAGTAAAAACTGAAGAATCAAAAAACCAACTAGATGCCACTTGATATATTATTGTACTTCTTAGAGGCTCAACGTGTTTCAAGCATTACTATGCCCATCATCAGGAGCTCGTGACTATGATGTTGTTTAACACATTGGTCGTATCGTTCTTGGTTTGCTGTATGTCGGAGGTGAAGTGAAGTTAGGCTGGAGTAGTGTCCGGGTTGCAGGCTCAAGATTGAGCCTGCAAACCAGACACTACTCCATCCTAACTGCACATTACCTCCAACATGCAGCAAACCAAGAACAATAGACCAATGTGGCAATCAACAGCATAGTCGCGAGCTCCGGATGCTGGGCATAGTAATGCTCGAAACATGCTGAGCCTATAAGATGTACAATAAAATAACAAGTGGAGTCTAGATGGTTTTTTATTCTTCAGCTATCGCAATGATGCACGGTCCAATAAACATCAGATACAGTAAAAACTGTCTTATGTGTCATCTCCGGGGGAAAGGGGTTGCTGGATATTGCAGTTTTCCAGATATCAGAATGCTATCCCTAATTTGTATCTTAGTGCATCTAGCACCATCATGGACAGTGCGGTTAGTTCATCGTTAATTTTAGTTTGACCACTCTGGTTTCGAATCCCAGAAAGCCTTCCAAACAAACTTGTTAATTGTGTTGTTCTGTGTATTGTTTGTGTGTAAATGTGTACTGTACTACTACCACCGGTGTCAACTCAATTGCAGTTAACAAATATATCAAATTACAAGAAGAAATAGATGCGCAGTTCACAGAGGAAGTAGCAATGGAATGACTACTTTGTATTTGCAAGACTGCAGTGCTTAATGTTCCAAACATATTGATGGAGTGGCAATACCTTCTTCTCGCAAACCCAGCTGATTATATACCTTCCAGCGTTTCACCAGACAACGGGAATACTCCTACCCAGATTTCGAAAATACAGTTTTCGGAGTACTAGCCAAGGAACAAGCCCAGAAACCGTGTAATTCTGTGACTGTAAGTGTTGCACGCACAGCTACTGTAAGTGTATGGGATTCATTTTAAATTCTTAGGGACAAACTTTAAATAAATCTCGAAATTAATTTCATACCCTTGTGATGGTAGACATTTTGAATGGCGTGGAACGTGGTCGACGTGAATTCAGTATGTCGTGCTGGTTTTACAGCGGATGGCGTTTAGCGTAAGAATGCTTTTGTGATAGTTTAAAAACTTAACTACAAAAGTGTTGCATTTGGTGTCACTTAGGTTTAAGTAAACATTAGTTTATGAAAACTGTGACATTAAGCAGACAGCACTTTCACAACTCCGGCAGTATTTGTGGTACAATAAACTGTTATACGCGTGAGAACTGCGCTCTTCTGGGTTATTACGCAGCGAGTAGTGGTAACTTCTTATCAAATTTTCTGGACAACCTACCGGTCCTATCCTCATTTTGGATTCTTGAACCCTGAGGATGGGACCGATACGTTGTCTCAAAAGTCTGTTAGAAATTACCACTACTTCGCGGCGAAAGCCCGCAATCACGCCTGATATACAAGTGTTAGAAATAAACCAGTTGTTGTAATCGTGCGTACGGAAAGACCAGGTCTCTCCGAAAATTTGGTAAAGACCTGTATCTTTTACGCTGTGGTATGTGCCAGAAGAATAATGCTGGGCATTCTGACTTCTTTTGAGTATGTGTGTGTGTGTGTGTGTAACTTGGTCTCTCGCCCTAGGGAGGAAAAATTGACGACACCTACTTGAGAGCGGGAACCTGAGGAAACTAATTCGAACTAAGAGGAAAATACGTAAGAGGAGAATGGATAAAATGGCGCGAATAGGATCTTATAGAAACTTGTAGGCTTTAGTCTTCGCCATACACTAAAAATGATTGACATAAACACGGACGGATATGTAGCACGCATGACAGATACACAACTGTAGGTAATGTAAAGTTAAAGCAATCCCATTACACACCTGGACGGTCCCAGAGGGTTCCGGGATGTTGAGGCTCCCAGATTTCAAGACAGTCAGAACATGAAGGTGATAAGGTTGTCAGGCCTACACAGCGGCCGCCTTTACCCCTCAGGAAATATTCCTGGTACTTGTTTCTTTTAGAGGTTGAGTCAATCCCGGAAATATTATGTCAATGAAAAATTTCAATGACACGATCGGGAATCGAATCCGCGACCTTCCGACTTGTAGCACAGTGCCTCAACCAACTGCCATCGCGTACCCCAATACAGCTGTAGGCCTATATAGAATTGCCCACTATAGGCTCGAAGGGAACCGACCACTTTGTGGACGCAAACGGAGAGATGCTTTGAAAGTGGATTTTAAAATGACAGAATATAAGATTGTGGACAGGCTGCGTATGGCTCAGAATAATCGTTTAAGAAAGGAAAGTGATAAAAAAAATAGGAAACAAATAAAAAATGTGAGGCGAATTACACTGTGTTTATTAAGCAGCACGCCTAGTTGATATAGGGGCATGTGGAAATACAGTTGCACTCGTTCGTAATCTTCTGTCACGGATAGAGAAAGGTGGTTATAATTCGGCCTCGGACGTTGTGATTTCCATGAAAGGAACCCTGGTACTGTACCGGTTGGGTAAAAGAATGTGTGTGGGTCCTAGAGTCGGTTTTAATGCTGTGAAGAAAAACGAATCGAACCGCGATTATCCCATCTTCCAGCTCGTAACTCAGTCACTATACAGACTGAGCTACCCCCGATCCAACCAACAGAAACAGATTGTTGGGAATGCCACGGAAAAGTGAATGTACCAAAAGGAAATAAATTGGAAAGCACGTAAGCCTAAGATAAAACTGATGAAGGACGAGTAGGAAGGTAGAAAGGAAGAGATGAGAAAATTACAGGAAATGGAAGAAAATGTTACAACTATTGTGTGGTGTGGGGTGTGAGAAGAAAATTACATAACGAAGAGCAGCTGAAAGGGGGTGGGGTTGGGGAATGTTAAAGGATTAAAGGTAACGTAAGAATCCCACCTTTCAATGTCGCTATTCTTTGGAGCGTGGCATTCTTTTTCTGTGAGAGGAGAGATTGCCATGTATATACACCTTCTGGGCTAAGTGTATGCGGATTTATTCTCTGGTGACCTGGTGATACGGTGATCGGCGAGTAGTGCCATACAGAAAAGTTAGGAACTGAAATGCATGAATATTCAAGGTATATTTGTTCGATGCGCTAATACAAACGCACTGTCACTGTCCTCTAACACGCCCCAGGCGATTAGAAGCAGGAATACTTCTTCCTCACCGCTTGTTATCTTCTCGCCAAAAGGTATTTGGAGGTGTGGGAAAATGGAAGTTTGCCGTCGTTTGTTACAGTCGATAGTGACTCGTCCTGCCCTCCGATATGTAACAGGATAGGCTGCAATAAAAACGCAGCACTGTGAACATATTTACAGCTACGTTGCTGGATGCAGCTCAACAATGGCTAGTTTAGACATTTTGCTGACCGTGCATCTCAGTATAATCTTAGTAACTGACCAACTTAATGCACAAATTCTTGTTTTATAATAAGTTTATTATATTCCTCTACATGTTTCGAGTACTATTGTGCTCATCATCAGGAGGTTAAAATTGTATTATACAGCATCTGGCATCGTCACACTCTGTAGGTGGCCGTCCGACCTACAGAGTGTGACGAAACCAGATGCTGTATAATACAATTTGGACCTCCTGATGATGAGCACAACAGTACTCGAAACATGTAGAGGAATATAATAAACTTATTATAAAACAAGAATTTGTGCATTAAGTTGGTCAATTACTAAGAAGAATGGCCACTTTAGTCTTAAAGAAAATTGAGTCTTGTGGAAAGTGACACCATATATATATATATACACAGATTGATCTTAACTCTTATATCTTTCCTACTGTACTCCAAGCAACAATATATCAAAAGCAACCCCCGTGATTTCTCTGTCCCTCTGGACAAACACACGAGCATTAAGGCCTTTTCAAAGGTCAAGGTTGAACCTTGAAATTGGGACGGATAGGCTTTACTGAAACATTGGTAACCAAATACCAACCGACGCTTCTTAACGACCCAGAAGAACCAAGGCCTCAAATACACAGCGGCAAAAGGAACATTCAAATCATGAAGACTCTTTCATCAGCAAATTGGATTCAAATGAAAGGAAGAAAGTAGAGAAGTGCTACATTTGGAGCAAAGCTTTTTATGGTGATGGAACTTGGACAATTCGAAAAGTAGATGAGAAATGCCTGAAAAGTTTCGAAGTGTGGTGCTGAAGAGGGACGGAAAACAGTTGGTTCAATCATGTGATATGATGAAGATGCATAAAAAGTGTGAAGCAAGAATTCTACATAAAATAAAAAATGGAAAGCCAAATGGATTGGTCACATCTTGCGTTGAAATTGCCATATAAAACACATTATCGAAGAAAAGATGGAAGGGACAAGAAGTCGAGGAATACGACGTAAGCAACTACTGAATAACTTTATGGAAAAGGGAAGATACTGGAATTTTAAAGAGAAAGCACTGTCGCTGGCTGGAGGAGTGGCTACTGAAGAAGAAGCTATGAAACTAGTGGAAGACAGACTACATAACGAATGCTTTGTCAGAAGCTTCAGTCCATTTTTGTGCCGCTCGCCCCTGCAGGAAACAATGCACAAGGGAAGCTGATGGATACTTAGCAGAATGGTGCATGGTTTAATTATTTTGCGTGAATATGACAGCAGATCATTGCTGCTTGTTTTGTAGAAGCAGTAGCTCCACAGGCCTCTATCGGTTTGAGAAACATCACTCGCAACTCTATGGTTGATTCGGAGTACTGTTACCGCCACTGCAGGTAAAACTGAGCTTGACGAAGTAGTCTGTGAAGGCACTGTGTCAGGATGACATTAGTTTAGAGTTCTTCTGCGTGAGCTTCTTACAAGTCACATACGATAAATCTGAGTCAGTTGTGCTTGTTAGCCCTGAGACCAAGAGAAATACTTAGAGTGCAAAGTTTGCGATAAGAGTGAGAGCAGGTCACACGGAAGCAGAAGTTAGCTTAAAAATTACAGCAACAAACTTTAGGAAGGCAAAAATGACTCAGCATACAAAGTTGTTGCTGAAAAAATACTCGATACCGTTCACATCTTAAGATATATTTAAATTGAAGTTTTATTTATTTATTTTGTTTGACGTTCAGGTGACCGTGCATCGTGATAAATTCTTATAATAAAACCAACTAGATGCACTAATTTCTCATATTTACTTTCGGGATAAAACTCTACATGTTTCGGACAGTTCCTCTGTTTATCATCAGGAGTTCTTCATTGTACACACAGAAATGATATACATCAGATAGGTTTGCTGACAGATTGCGAGCAGGTTCAGGACAGACGAACGCAACTCCGTCCGTCCGTCCTTAGCCTGCTCGCAAGCTGTCAACAAACCTATTTGACATAAACCATTTCTGTGTGTGCTGTGCTGGACACCTGATGAGGGACAGAGGAACTGTCCGAAATATGGAGTGTTTTATTCCAAAAATAATTTGAGAATTTAGTGCATCTAGTTAGTTTTCGTACACGTATAATCTTATTTGTATTATTTTGCCACAAAACTGTATATTTCCTGTGGTGGGCATGGCGGTAAGTATCACCTGGTCGTGAAATGGAGGTATGAGTGAAGATGGCGTCACAACATGATATTATATTGCTATTTGTCAACGCAAACACAGACTTCCAGCACAACATATAAAAATATTCACTGCAGTCTTTTTCATTTCAGAGAGTTTGTTCAGTTATGAAAAGTGCTCTTTTTCACATCATAATTTTTCATAATTGGAAATTTTTGTTGTGTGTTTCATTAAGATACAGTAAAATTTTTCGTTGTGATATGATAATTAATGCAGCGAGTAAAGAAAAGTTGCATATTTCGGTGTACCTGATTGTGAAACAGCCTTACGTCTTGGAAGAAAATGAATGATATTTTCGAGGTAAATGTAGCAAAGTCAGTGGAAATGATTTATTAGAATAAAAGTAACTTGTGTAGACTCTTAGTCTTCCTGACGTGTGTTGGGTATATACTTCTGAACAGGCAATTAATCTTTTAGATAGTTATGGATATCGAATCGACCTGTCCCTGGGTTTAATATTTTTCATAATATTGGCCTATTATACCACATTTTTCTAATCATACGTCGTGGTCTAAGGCGTGTCATATATCGGTCACACGCAAAGGTCGTGGGTTAGTCTACTACTCGGTGTAAAATATAATGTCTTCTTCTTTTCTGTTGTATCTTCTTGGTGTAGGCACTCTCTCACCGAGTTCTGAGGGTATGAGGGGAAATTGTGAGTGAGAGGGAGTGTGTGTGGTACATTGTACTTGTTCAGGCACGCTGGTATACAGTGTGGTGGGAAGAATTTTCTATCTTCCTTCTTCGTTCCAACAGCAGAAGCCTTGCGAGGGGCCGACCACAGGTACAAAGAGTCGTAGTAATGGTGTACGGGCAAGATTTGTAAATCCAGAAAAAGGGAGGCCCTGGACCGATTTGGCCTTCAGCGGCAAACAAAGGTCATAATCTTAACACTTGAGTAGGCCCAGGTATTCAAAAGGCTCTGAAAATGCAATGAGTTGATGCTTATCCTACATAATTTGTTAATTTTTCAACCCTGTTCAGTTTTTGATATGAGGGCCCATACGAAAAGAACAAAGTCACTGACGAAATGGTGATAGACGAAGTGTCTTTAATTAGTCTGGAGTACATAGCATATGTGGGGACCGCGGCAGCACAGTGGTTAAGGTGCTGTGCTACAAATCGGAAGGTCGCTGGTTCGATCCCTGATGGTGTCATTGGAATTTTTCACTGACATATTCCTTCCGATCGCACTATGGCCTTGGGGTCGACTCAGTCTCTTACAGAAATGAGTACTAGGAGTATTTCCTGGGGTAAAAACGGCCGGTGCGTAAGGTTGACAACCTTACCGCCATTCTGGGTCATTGTCACGTAATGTGGGAACCTTAACTTCCTGGAACCCTCTGGGCGCCTCGGGCCTGTAATGGGAATGATTTTTTTTTTACATAGCTTATGTCCTGATATCTTCCTTGAGGAAATTCCGTATAATCCTTTACGAATGTTGAAGATTTGGAACCAGCACACCTACTCACTGTTCTAGCCTTAAAAGTCAAAATTGTAGTCGTTATTCTCAAAGAATGGAGTCTTTTTCATATATTCGTGTGTTTGTCCATGGCTGCCACACAGCAGGAACAAGAAATATAAGAAGACAAAAAAGAAACAATAATAGAAATATGAACCATTTTTCACTCGAATATATTTGTGGTTGACTTCGAACTTTGTCTTAAGTTCTCCGTATTTATTTAAGTGTAATAGCCTATTCTTGTATATTTACACTCCATACGGCGCATCCGACTGCCGTTTGATGTATGTTGCTGGGACAATACCCACGTAACGACTTAAAATAGCTTAAGCTTATTTTGATTTCATTAAACTTTCGCTCCGAAAGTCAAGGCCACGATCACAATTCCTTGTGTATAACGTATACCTAATATAATGACACGTTGTTTTTATTGCAAGCTAGCGAATACATTAGTGTGATCAGTACAATGTTTTAAAGGTATTCATGTCTGTGCATTAATAGAGAATTCACACAATAAGACCAACAAATGCAGTAATTACTCAATTATTACACCAACCATTGAACATATATAAAATTTACCAAATTTACACATTAAAACAATAAAAATGCTCCGACATGTTTCGGTCCTAAGACCATCCTCAGGGAGCTATGTATTCCTTGCTAAAGTCACACTAGCAATAGTCACATATTAATATGTGACTATTTCTAGTGTGACTTTAGTAAGGAAAATATAGCTCCCTGAGGATTGTCTTAGGACCGAAACATGTCGGAGCGTTTTTTAATGTTATAATGTGTAAATTTTATAAATTTTATATATGTGCTGTGGTTGATGTAATAATTGATTAACTCGACAACATGCACGGTGTAACAATGAAAATAGAAAAAATGCAGTAATGTTCATATCATATGTTTTACACACAATTTGTCATAACTCCGATATGTTTCCATATTCTTGGTCATCTTTAGGGAGTTACTGAACACTGTGTGTATGTGTATATATATATATATATATATATATATATATATACATACACACATATCAATGTTCCGAACTGTTCATATATCCATGTCTCGAAAACACTCCTTAAATAGCGCGAACGTTCTGATTGGCTACTTTCTTTCTGTATGAAATAATGTGAAATGCCAACTTGATGCAACAGGGTAATTTTATTGATGTATTCTTAGCTCTACATGTTTCGGGCGCATACGCCCATCATCAGGAGCATTAGATGTTGAGTTGCAGCATACGGTTTTCTGCACCAAGTTTGTGGATGGGTGGTGGCCTTGGGAGCCGATGCGTAGGTCGTGTGTTCGGTGCGGACGTAATTGTGTAAACACATTTGAGCCGTGTCAGATCAGCACTAAGCTAGCGCTGACTATGATCTGAAACATGTAGAAGCTATTGTTAAATGATGCAAACATCACGGATTCGTGCACAGTTTTTCTTATCTTCTCTGCTGTAGCAAATAAGAATAAATCACCAAGAATACATGGGAAGCTGTCCAAATGCTCATACCATCCCCTGTCGCTCTTCCACCTTTCCATTTATTACTGTATTTCTTCTTTTCCCTCTTCATTTCTGGATCAACTCAGATTGTTTGTGGTGAAGGGAGAGAGCTGCCTTTTGTTGAGCTGTTCCTTTCCGTCTCAAAATGAAACATTTCTTCTAAATTCGAAATACGTGTTTTGCCAGACAGTGATTCCCACGTGCTGATGTTATTTCTGCACACTCTTTTGATGATAATCCTAGCTTGCAGCTTCTAATATCTACACCACCTCTCCTCGCAACTTTGTTGACATATTCACACAAGGTATCTGCTATAATTACAATCAAGTTGACCTTGAAGTCTCTGTATTTCCCCGACACATCATATTTTTGTTTGATATGACTCTCACAAAGGGCGGCAGTAATTTCCGCTAACAGCATTAATCATTGGTCTTTATAATGAACACTGATTCATTTCCCTTTGGGGCAGAAATTTAGACATAAATTTAGGTCATTTTCAGTTTTCAAGTCTCTAGATAATTAACATATTATGGCAGAAACCATTTGACAAAATAGGCGTTTTGGGAGTCTTTTAGCTCAAAATAGTTGCAACATAAAAGCATGGTCAGCAAGTGACGTGTTTCGGCTTAGTATGTTTATTCTTAATTACATGGTGTAACACTTATTTTAAAAATAATTTAGGTTCCCAAAACTGCGCTCTAAAGCCATTTTTACATGGATGTGTTTGATGAATTCTCCTGATTTAGCTATAGCATTCTCCTACTTGACCCACATTAAGCCTGATAATTCTTTAAAACAAGAGACCTGTATAGAATTAAAAATAGTCTCAGAAATATAACACACGAATTACGTATCCATGCATTTATCAGAAAATGGTGAACTGCGTAGCGAAATATATGTGTGTATTTTTATGTATTTACTGGTGTGTAAATGTAAATAAAGAAGTGCTGCCATGATGATCACAGAAAAGGTTTGTACGTAAAGAGAAGGCGTAATAAGTGAGGGAAATCTGCACAATTTTGGCTGGGAGACCCTAAAATGTCGTAACAATTGTGAGACACAGGCTTCGTTGGAAGGGCAATATTGTTGTGTCCTAAATGCAAACGAGAATGGCGTTAAACTGACTAAACTGATGCGGGGTCTATATTCGGGAATTTTTGAATGCGATCACGAATATTTTGATTTTAAGAAAGAAAAACTTCTTTTTTTGACTCGTTGTGCCACTGACAACAAATGCTTAAAGGTTCAGCGCTCCATAGAGTTAGTAAGTCTAATGAAAGTAATCCTTCCTGCAGACCCGTGACACTGTAACTAATCCACTCTGCATAGTGTTCTGAATAAAGTGCTGTATTCGTTGCCACCGGGGAGAATTCACTTCACGGTCAGTTGAAGTTAGAACGCGTGTCTTAAAAGAATGAATAGACATAAGCAGGGAAGTTGAATAAAGAGAGAGCTTCAGCCTGCATCCGGACACCACACCACCCCAGCCAAACCACAACGTAACACCAACAAGCATCGAACCAGAGCAATACAACCCATGAAATAACTCAACAAATAAGTCGCAAGCTCCTGAGGATGGATGTATTAACATCCGAAACATGTTGAGCATTAAATAATGAAATAAAAAAAGCAAGTG
>Ga0131853_10004897_pt1 | contig 24078 bp, 16 predicted proteins | sample TergutLab28metaG_FD_92764 | JGI IMG/M metagenome (GOLD analysis project Ga0131853, IMG submission 92764) | Labiotermes labralis P1 segment gut microbial communities from Petit-Saut dam, French Guiana - Lab288 P1 (version 2) (version 2) | ecosystem: Host-associated > Arthropoda: Insects >...
GGAAACGCTGGGGGTGTATGGGGGGAGATTCGTGTAGTGGAGTTTAGAGCAGTGGTTTTGGGGGGGTGGGCATGGACTGGATTTATCTGGCTAAGGACAAGGGCAGGTGGCGGGCGCTTGTGAATGCGGTAATGAACCTTCGGGTTTCCACAAAATGCGGGGAATTTCTTGAATAGCTGAGGAACTGTTACCTTCTTAAGAAGAACTCTGCTCCACGGAGTCAATTACTTTAAAATTAAGGTGAAGGTGTTCTAAAATGAACGCTTTCCAAGGGGAAGATCCATCCAAAACCCTTATAATTACATACTGCACACGGCATAATGTACCAGAGGACTAGAAATTCCATCACAACCGCTTCGAAAGCATCATATCCCCTACGCATGTATTTTTCCACCATGTTTCATGCGGTTTGGGAAGACACCTATGCGATTTCGACTTGAAACCGATTCTGTGTTCGGATGCTAAAAGTGGTGAAAATTCTGATGCTCTTTATGCCTGATCTGTGAAGCTTCCCACAGTCTGCGAAACCATTCTGTTCTTCCTTGTAGGTTCGCTATCTTTTGTTTGGGGATATCGGCAGGAACCGGCCCTCATTTTTGAGTTTTAATGCCAATCACTGTGACGGAGGATCAAGATGTGCCCTTACCCAGGATGTCCTAGTCGTGTCCCGAATAGATAAGGACAATTCTCAGCTGATATTTCTCCAACAGCAACAAAAGACACGGCAAGTCTCTGCACAGAAGAGCGGCTGACGTATCGCTTCCGGTGATGGCGTCTAAGCGATGTTTGGGTGGGGACTGACCGGACTGACACGCGTGCCGCAGTGAGTGACACTTGTCAATCTTAACCGGAAACTTGTGATGGAATCTGATTAATTTCGTATTGTACGTGCACATTCGTATCGTGTTTACGAATTATTGATTTTATTAGAACTTATCGTGCGATAGAAAGTCATGTTCTTTCAGCTTGGTGGCGTAGGAATGGTTGAATACTGGCATGTTGAAAAATTCGTCCCCACCCCTCCTCCCGCACAAATTTCAACAGGCGATGAAGTCAAATGCGAGCGTTCCAGCCCCAACTCAACTGTTAGCATTGTACGACGTAATGCGATAGCTGTCAGTCCTAGTGGCATGTATGTTTGTCTGTTGTGAGTGTTGTGTATTAGTCAGTCAGAGGTCTTCGCGTCGGTTTAATCACTCGTCTAGAGGAGTCCTACCGAGTGTGGTGTGTCTGAACGTGATCGTGAAGCCTGGATACTGAAATGGTCCTGGCCCACTACGTGCTGTGGCGACAGGGGGAAATAAAATGCATTAGTGTTGGTCAGCGTTCGATACCACTCACGAATTAGAACCCGCGCCGTCTGATGCCTCTAATACGTTGTCGTTATCATTTTTGCTGTGCACTTTAACGGATGTGAATCTGTGTAAGAGCCCTTGATAATGTGCCATGGGCAGATTTGACTCATGAAAAGATGGCTTAGGCCTGTAGGCCTGTGGTTGAGTGCGTGTTATGAAGTACTTGTGTTTCCTCTAAAAGTCATGAATTTGAATGTTCATTGACGTACCTACATTTGTATTGTGGACCAATTTTTTTTTTTGGCGCCGCAGCCCCCCAGTGGGCCATGGCCTCCTCATTCACGAGGTTTCTAGATCACACACAATGACGCACCACACTCGGTAAGACTCCTGTGGACGAGTAATCAGCTCGACGCAGAGACCTCTACGTAACAACAAACAACATTCACGACGGACATATCCATGCCCCCGGTGGGATTCGAACCCACAATCTGAGCAGGCGAGCGGCCGCATATCTACGCCTTAGACCGCGCGGCCACTGGGACCTACATGAACCAAGATTAGATACCATACTCCCCCCCCCCCATGCCTCTACATTCCTTGTAGGTCTAAGCCTCCAAATTATCGAGGCTTCATTATCATACTCGGACACACCACACTCGGTAAGAGTGCTCTGGACGAGTGATCGGCCCGTCGCCATTACCACTATCTGACAACACACAACACTCACAAGAGACAGATGGTCCATGGCCCTGACGACATTCGAGCCCACAATCGCAGCAAGCGAGAGGCCGCAGACCCACGTCGTAGACACGCGGCCACTGGGATCGGCACCATATGTATATGGCCCAATTATAATAATCACATTATTACTACAGAGTTTCTTTTACAGGGATGTGTAACTTGGTCTGTCAGACTGAAGGTACAGTGTGAAATGCGAGTGGCTGAGAGAAGGGGACTGAGTTTCCCCGCATTTGGTGGGGAGACAGAAGGAGGATGCTGGAGAAGATGGCATAATGAGGGTTTTTATGCTCATCACCGAATGTAAATGGGAAGTTAGGAAAATGGAGAATGGGACATTTGGCACTGTAGTGACAAATCAGAAATGTATACACAGTTTTTTGGAGGAAACCTGCAGGAAATGGGGCACCTCAAAGAACTGGGAGTACAAAGGAGAGTATTATTAAGAGGAACTTTGAGAAATAGGGCTGGAGGTTTGGACTGGATCAGTGGCTCGGCTGTTGGTGTTATGTGACAACCGTATGTGTTCGATAGAAAGTACGGTATTTCGGTATAATTATTAGATGAACAACTGTTAGCTTCTCAAAAAGGACTCTTTCGTGGAATTCGTTAAATATGTTCAGCAATTTAAATTTTATGCTCATGGCCGTTTTATTGCCTAAGAGAAATCGAAATAAAACTCTGCAGAATGAGACAGTGCTGTTCTTCATGCGATGTTGATATTGCCTCAGGCGTATGCCAACCGCTCAAGGCTAGACCCCACTTCTTCTCTTCGTCATGTCTCTCGCTCTCTCTCTCTCTCTGCCTCTCTTTCATTTGACAAAAAGCGTCTAGCCTCGCTGACGGGTGTCCGAAATGAGTTTCCGGTCTCTTCTTTGGAGGGTGTTGGGGGAACCCGCCCCCGCGACTTCCGGTCGGTGTTCACCCCACTAGCATAGAACAGTTCCCCCACATTCAGCAGGGTGCATGCAGGAGTGGATGCGCTTTGTAGGTCAGAATTACTGCTGACGTAATTTTGTGACCGGAATAGGCCTGTTGAGTGCTTGTCATGATAGCAAGGTAATTAAGTAAGAGCTGTTGTCAGTAATACTAACCAGAATTCGTCGGAATCCACAGATAAAAACGGGCGTATTCGCTAAAGTGGTTATTAACTGAGGTAATTAGTGTTATCTGCATTGTTAGTATCATTTAGGCAGGACAAGAGCCGTGTTTGTTATAGTTGCAGCTTTCAGGTGAATTAGAAAAACAATCAGAATCCCCTCTCACTCACATACTGATACTTGAAACTTCACTCGTTTTGCTTCGATTTTTTTCGGACGTATTTAGAATATTCTCAGCTCTTGTTACGCTACTTTATCATCTCCTTTAAGTTATAAACTATCGCGGGATCGAAAATCTGGTGTCAGTCTATGATCCTTTAAAGGTAGATTTTACGCTAGAAGAGGCCATAAAAGCTCAGAGGGTGAATAGATGTGTAGCTGTGCTGTTAAACCTCAGCGTTAGAAGGGGCTATATGGTCAACGCCCCGGCCGCTTTACCCCCTGGAAAGACCCGGTACCCATTGAACAGGAGGCTGGGTGGGCCCCAGGGTCGGTCTGGACAGGTGCGTTCCCTCCGGGATTCGATCTCCGGATCGTCCAGCCCGTAACGAGCCGCCAGACTCTGCGGTCCTTTAAGTGAAAGTAATGATGTCGGAGAGGTAATGAGCTTAAGGGAACGAACGGTGTCCGGCGACCTCTTGTGTGCGTGGCGCTGTGGGACAGTGCGGCCTAAGGCCTCCAGATTGCGAGTTCTGAATCTTTATAGATCTGCATTAGGACACCTCAGATTGGGGATCAGCCCGTCGTAAGACAACTTCAAACACAGAAGAAACTGAGATATGCATATGTATAGGTTCTGATGTATGGGCCAGGATAGCTCAGGCGGTATACCGACTTGCTACGGACTGGACGGTCCGGGGACCGAATGCCGGTGGGGACGAGGTTTTCCGCACCCGTCCAGACAGGCCTTGGGAGTTAAAGCGGTCGGGGCTCGGCGCTGACCACCCACCCCATCTAGCGCCGAAGGTTAAAGAAAGAGTAGAGCTATACCTCTACTTCCTCTATGGGTCTTCGTGGCCTGTTCTAGGTTGAAATTTACTTTTATAGATTCTGTTGTGAGAAGAACTGGAATTACTGTCCTAGTGTCCGTGCGGTGGAAGGCATTGCGCGTACTGTAAACACTTTAGACTGTGCAACCATGATGAAGTCTTGCGACACGATATACAGAGTGTCCCAGAACTCCAGCTTACGTACTGAAATTAAAGAACATAAACCACAGATTATATCGCGAGATTTGAGAATGTTATGACAGTGACTGTGAAGATCTTGCCTTGCGAAACTGCATTGTAAAGGAACGTTTTGTAGGTTCCTGCTGCCTACTTGAGTAGAGCAGATGGTGATAGAGGCGTTAGGATCCTCTGAAGTGTCGGTGCACTTTTACCAAACTACACGACGCCATTTTTAAGAAGACGGAAATATAGTTAGGCCAGTTTAGTGTTTGAACTGTCAACCAACGCCAATGGAAGACATACAGCCTGGCTTTCGAATGGGACATTGGCTGTGGAGGCAAATAGCCGATGTGCATTGAACAGTGAAGCACGAAAAGTGCGCGGGGAAATGTTACACATCTGGTTGTTTTACGATATCTTAATATTAAAGCGAAACACATTGCTGGGCGGGATTCGTAATACATTGTTTCAAACAACGATTTTGGAGATAATTACACACTGGCTATTAATTCTGATTTTTTAAATGTTTCTGTCCTATTAACCACTCCTTAATCGTTCCTTTTTGTATTACTCCTTTTTTTAAAGATTTATTATAAAGAAAGTATGTACAGCATGTTCGAGGACAAGTTACAGAATTGTTCCCCTAACCAGTTTGAATAAATATTTATACAATGGCAAAAGTGAAATAAAAGTTAATATAAGTAACAGCAGTGGAAAATTCTAAAAAGCAAGTGCGACTATCGGAGAGCTAATTACAGCAGAATATGTGAATAAAGGTTGACCAACTAGATGACACTTACTTTATTAGTAGAGTAGTGGTTCAGCCTGCACTCGGATACCACATCACCAACAGCCAATCCCGCTACATAACACCAACACGCCTCAAGTCAGCCTACACAACGCAACAAGTAGTCGCAAGCTCCTGAAGTTGGACGTATAAACGTCTGAAACATGTTGAGCAGTATATAATAAAGCAAGTGTCATCTAGTTGGTCAACCTTTATTCAAATATCAAGATGATGCACGGTCCAATACGCATAAGATACAGCAGAATATGCATCAGCCGTTTATGCTTGTATATGTTATTCCGTGCTTAAGGTAGGGGTAATAAGGTAAATGGATGTAAGAATGTTGTGAATAGTGACGCAGCATTGATCTGTCCTAAGGAAATAAGTTTTATCTTCAGGTTGTGGTATTTAACGAAAGAAGTAAACTGTAGGTTACCGCCTTCAGGCAACAGCCAGAGTCGTACATGCGCTAGATATCTGTTTAGCGTCATGTTGTGGTGTTCAACAAACTTACTGGTGATAATGTGCAGTCATCACACTTCGACAAAAGTATACGTGGGCTAGATGTCGATGTACAAAAACAAGTGACTGTGGGGCCTATTACACGATGAACCATTCGAGTCCCACGTAGTCTGTAGCCGTGTGATAAGTTACGTTGGTTCTAGATATCTGGCCTGGTACAACTGTGGTTCGTACGTGAAGATTGATCAGCTTAATCTCTGCATTTCGGCTGTATCAAGTCTTCATGAAACTATGTAGGCCGACAGACTTCGTGTTAGTTTGTTTTGGCGTAATTACTTTGTAATAGTGTTACGCTTCATTGTGGTTTATTGTGGTATAGTTGCATTGTAATATTGTTACGCTTCATTGTGGTGTAATGTGTTTTAGTTGCATTGTAATATTGTTATGCTTCATTGTGGTTTGCTGTGTTTTAGTTGTATTGTAATATTGTTACGCTTCATTGTGGTTTACTGTGTTTTAGTTGCATTGTAATATTGTTATGCTTCATTGTGGTATAGTTGCATTGTAATATTGTTACGCTTCATTGTAGTTTACTGTGTTTTAGTTGCATTGTAATATTGTTATGCTTCATTGTGGTATAGTTGCATTGTAATATTGTTACGCTTCATTGTGGTTTACTGTGTTTTAGTTGCATTGTAATATTGTTATGCTTCATTGTGGTATAGTTGCATTGTAATATTGTTACGCGTCATTGTGGTTTACTGTGTTTTAGTTGCATTGTAATATTGTTATGCTTCATTGTAGTTTATTGTGTTATAGTTGCATTGTAATATTGTTACGCTTCATTGTAGTTTGCTGTGTTTTAGTTGTATTGTAATATTGTTACGCTTCATTCTTCGTCGCTCTCGTAATATAGTACTTCAAAACATTTTTCGTGGGAAGCAGTAATGTAAATATCAAGAAACATGACATTTGTAAAGTGCAGGCCTGACCTTCAGTTTGAACGTTGTGTAAATAGTAGTTAATTTTAGTGTAAACTGCTGTTAATAATGACGACGGTGCGCGACTTTTAACTAGTGGAATTAACATTTGGATACTTACCCAACAGAGTTTCGATTAGAGTCGTTTCACAGACTGTAAGAATGTGAATGAGGCGAGGGTTAGTTATTGTAAATTTAATATATTCACAGTAATATATACTGCCAGCTTCTAGAGTTAACATCTGTATGGCCAAAAACAATACCACGAATGCGGCGTACTGGTGAAATGTTCCGCAGTTCCATCATGTTTGTAAAAATAGATAAGTGGATAAAGGCGATAATGGACATGAAATTCTGGGGAACAAAGTAAAAGGCACAATGAATGAAATATATTTACAGTGGGCATAGAATTGTTATCCAGTGTATAAAATGAAACTGTAGCTGGTCCAAAATGAGATAGGCTGTGCTTACGTGGCGGCAGGAGGGCGTGTGTAGATGAAAAGAGGAAGCCAACGTTTTGCGGAAGAGTTAGCTGAACTGGACTGTAATGGCTGATGTTACATGGCATCTAGTAAAGTATTCTGCATCATGTGCCCACTTAACCCCATTGAGTAGAATTACACATCTGGTCAAGAAATTGGCTACATTCTGTGGTTACCCGAAGTTACGTTAACCATGCTCACAAAGGCCGTCTGCTGATTTCTAGTTTGAGCCAAATGAATCAATCCACGCCATATCCTTCTATTCCTTTAAGATTAATTGTAATATTTTTTTCAGCTATACGGTGATGCGCCGCATAACGACGTTTCGGTCAACGACGGACTGCGTATACGACGGTGGTCCCATAAAATTATAATATAATAATACCATTGTGTTACAGTAGCCTACAGTATTCAGTACAGTAACATGCTCTACAGGATTGTAGCCTAGTAGCAATAGGCTATACCATATAGCCTAGGTGTGTAGTTGGCTATATAGGTTTGTGTACGTACACTCTATGACGTTCGCACAACGACGTAATCGTCTAACGACGCATTTCTCAGAACGTATCCCCCTCGTTAAGCGACGCATGGACTGTTGATTCAGTGTTTACCTATGAAAATATACTAGGTTTTATGCGTTTCTCTTTTCTTCACGAATGAAATATGCCCCGCCCATGTTATCCTCATTGACCTTGTTGGTTTATAAATTAATGGATGCTGGAGAAAAGAAATAGGGATGACAAGTTGTCCTGTGCCCAGACATAACTTAAAGAAAGTTTCTAGGGAAACATGAGGCTAAACTCAATGAACTTTTAACATCGCTGCTTGGCGTGCTGGTCACTTTCATGTTCTGGCCATGTTACTTGTGGGAATATGAATGTGACTATAAGTGCATAATGCGTTCGAACCGTACTGGGTCCCGATTCACGTAGGCCTACTGGAGGAGTGGGGATTGCTAGTGGAATTTCATAGGAGGCTTTGGAGGTGCCAAGTCCATCTGTTTGTTATGTGGGACGAGAATAACCCAGCCTCAATCCGGGATCGAACCCCAGTTTTTCACTCTTTTCGATTACTTTACAGAGCAATGAACTTTTCTTCTTAAGGTTGTGAGGAACGAAAAGAAAGTCAACTTAGACCTGTCAGAGCTAGAAGTCGAAGCAGGAGCCTCTTATGTGAAGCCTGGAGTTTTTTTTTGTGACATTTATTGCGTGTGTAGTTTATGTAGCTTTACAGTCGTGCTGATCAATGAGTCTTTTGACGATGTTTATAATTTTTTTCTGGCGTTTAGCATCTGACGCCATCAAAAATTCCAGTAAGAAGTTTAATGCACTGTAATTATATAATGCTGTATATATATTCACTTCAGTTGATTATGAGATTAGGTGATGTGTAGGAAAGAGAAAGAAATCACTTCCCCAGGGCTAGTTTTTACTGCGTATTTCACAAATTTATGGCCGCTAGCTGTAGGAAACACGGGGTGTTCTTGCATATTTATATATTGTTTTTTAATTAAGAACGGCACTTCATTCTCATACTCTTTTGTACGGGTAAACTAATAAGAGGATTTGAATATCTTTAAGTTTTGACTGTATCTTTTTGCGGGTTCCGAACTTAATCTTCAGCCCAGAGTTGACTAGCGTAAAAGTGATTCTTCATGCTTTCTAACCCCCCTCCCTCCCCCCAGACAATGGGCTGGATGACAGGAAACATGGTTTGATTTCCAGCAGCGCAAAATATTTTAATTTTTTTTTAAATGTGACTAAACCGACTGTGGCTGTGGAACTCAGCGTGTCTCCTATTCAATGGCTATCTGGGGTCTTTCCTCGGAGATAAAGTGACCGGGGCGTGAAGCTTAACACTCACTTCCATCCAGTGGCTGTTAGCGGGCCCAGCACCATGTGTGTTTTACTCTAATTACATGTATACTCTCGACTCAGCTGATGAATCTAATCGTACTTTACTTCTATCTTGTTATGTCATTGGCCCACCAGCCCCCAGTGGACCAGGGCCTCCTCGTTTACGAGGTTTCCAGATCACACACAACGATGCACCACAGTCGACAGGACTCCTCTGGACGAGTGATCAGCTCGTCGCAGAGACCTCTACCTGACAACACACAACTCTCAAAACAGACAAACATGCCGGTGAGATTCGAACCCACAGTGTCAGCAAGCGAGCGGCCGCAGACTTACGCCTTAGACCGCACCGCCACTGAGACCGGCTTACTTCTGTCGTACTTTACTTAAATCCGTTGTCGAGGCTGTCATTACTACAGACGGTTACGAAGTCAGCATTTTAATTGTTCCACTCCGTAGCTCATGTAAGATTTCTTAAGATAAACGGTTTTAACTTGGTTATTTTTTAATGTAAATTCGAATCGATAGGTCTTGTATCAGTTCGCTCTTCGCTTAGTCCGCTAAGGGAGATATTTGGGAGGAAACAATCTCATCCCAGTTTGAGAGTTTGCCTGGTTGGACTGACGTAAAGTTGTGCCTGTGCACACCATGAAGGCGTATGGAGCTGTAGGTCCACTCGTTCATAACGTCGGTACTGTTTGGATGTGGAATGTCATCTCCACACTTTTGCTGCTTTGTCCCCGGAGGGAAAGTTCCCGTTACCTATTGGTTATAAGGATGGATGGGCCGCAGGGTTGGTCTGAACGTTATGAGGAATGGAACCGCCATTTCTGGGTCGTCCAGCTCATGGTTCAGTCCTCATGTCGACTACACTACCCCGCCTCCAGTGAGAGTGAAGGCAATCACGAAATGCTTGACCAGAATTTCACTCTACTTCCGGTACCTCATGTATGCGGGTGAGCAAATACGATTGGCGTCTGGCAAACAAACGAAGAACGGCTTGCGTAGCTTAGTGCTCGATGACGGTTGAAGTTCTGACGACGGCGAGGAATCTTACTGTGGTTTTCCGGGTTATGGCTGTAGTCTGGTAGATGGTTAAGATTGTTTCGGGGAACATGTTTTTTTCTTCCTTGGGGTAGGCGTCTGCTCTGCTTTAATAAGCAGTACCTGCCTAGAGTTTGGTAACCTCCTACCACACTACACTCTGTCGTACCGCTGTAGACTTTACAGACTCTCCTTGCTTGTTTTTTTAGTGATTGAATGGATTTGAGGCAGCATTTTCGTAACTTGATTAGGTAAATATTGTACATAATTAGCACGGACATTATTTGCAGGATACAGCAAAGTTTTCCTGCAGCTTTCGGTACCATTGCGAGATTATTGCGAGCCATCATGTAGATTGGACCACATAGCCTGTCTTACTACGAAGTATTTATTACTGTGCTGACTGCTGGTTTTTAATAGTTACAGAGTGACCGCCAGGTGCTTTATTGAGTGGGACGAGCCCCACCGGACGCAGGTCATCTCCCTGGTTCTCACGCCTCCTCTCTCCGATCTTTCCCTTCCTCGTGTCATGTACTTGAAAGGAGTAACGGCCTAAGGGACTACGCTACTTGCAGACCAGAAAACAGAGCGGGTGCAGCCGTCTTTCCCTGCTGTGTCAGTGACGGGTTTGAGGTATCTGTTTCGGCCGGCCTTGGTAGGTGGTTGTATGTACCCACGGTCTTGAATTCGTTTAGCTACATACGGAAGAACTTAGTGGTTTCGCGAACCAACAGCAGGGTTAAGGCTGAAATTGTCAGGCGAATTAATCCAAATGTTCGCACATGTAAAAGTGATTTTAATATTACCGGTTTCTTCGGTTTGGTGTCAGTAGATTCCAGTCCGCGACATTGTCGGTGTCCCGTGACTATTTATTGGACATATTTTCAGTTTATTACATATCTGGATTTAACTAGTGTGATTGGTAAATGAATGTAAGTTCTGTTCATGCGAAATAGTTCAGAGTATGAAAACCAGTAAGCTGTTTTCCGTACTGAAGGGCTGTAGTCTATTTCATGCCGCTTAGAGTAGCTGCACCGATTGTATTATGTAGGAAGGGTCGTACGCGAAACTTAACTAATAGCACTCTGGTTTGGGGGGCGGGGGGGGGGGGGGGAGTGACTCGACCATGGGTATTGGGAGCTTTAATTTATGAAGCGGTCGAAGGCGGGAAGTTAATTTTTTGTGTGTTTGTACCACCGAAGCAATCGTTTAGAAAATATTTCTAGTTTTTATTTGCCCATCTTTAATCCAGTAGCCCCCCCCCCAAAAAAAAACTGCTTTTTAGGTAGAAGAAAATATTGGAAGGGCATTTAGCCCCGTGCACTTTCCCCTCCCCAAATTACGTCTATGGCTAGGGTATTTGGCTCGCCAATACTGTAATGTGTTGATATCCACACAAATTGTCACATATTGAGGCAGTACCATGTTGAGTACAGGAGAGTGGGCCTTACTGGTTGAACAAGAAAAATCTACACGTGTAAAAACATCCGACATTAGTAAATAAAATTTCAGGGGGCCGGTAATGCCGCTCCCCCCTCCCCGCAAATATAGTAAACTAAAAGTCTGAGTAACAAATTTTAATACAAACCGTATATCACCCAACAAATTCACCCCATGATACTCCATTTATGACGTATATTGGCGTATTGGCCTGCGCATCTTTGTTATAATGACTCCCCGAGGATGACACCTGGGTGCTGCGACATGTAGGACTTGATGTATGTCATAAATGGTGTATCATAGAGTGTGTATGTTGGATGATATTTGATTGTAAGAACGTGCGCGGTATGAATAGCATTAAACTGTAATACAGTCATATTCCTGTCGCGAAACCTAACGCGAATATCTAAGTTAAGATGTTCATAGAACGCTGACTGTTTGTCGCTAGGTAGGACATGTTTCTGCATATTGCCACCCATTTTTTGTCATATTTTACTTTTCATTTTTGGTACAGCATTCTTAAATCGAATGCACCGCTGCTAAGTGTGTGTAGAGTTCTAAGACAACCGGCACTACAGGCATTTCATTTAGGGTGCAAATAAGAAATTCATCTAGGAATGTGCAAGCCATTCGCTATGCGTGCAGTAGCCACTTTCGTTACACCGTTGAAGTGTGTGCGCTGTGAAGACTGTGATTTCGGCCCTCCAGTGTCATTCCTCGTCAATTTCCAGCGAGAATTTTGTCCTGCTTGTTGAAACTTTTTTTTTAATGTGCCATCCCCGTTGTGTGTAGTAATTAATAGGTAGGATAATTACAGCGAATGACACAACAATAATAAAACACCAATTAAATATACATGGTTGTTGATGCCTTCTTTTCCTTACTCGAGTCTCGTTTAATTTCTGTTTCTGACGAAACACTGTGCATTAGAGCGTTGTGTAAAACATTTCAAGCTCAGAATTTTGTGAACATGTGCGCGCGTTTTGTTTGTGCCAGTTTTCCATGTAGCATCTTGTTATACTCTTTGGATGTGTGTAAAATGAGGGTTTGTGGAAGGGCGCGGGGGTAAGAGGAAGATGAAAAAGTGAACCCTGTAAGAAAACCGGGTTCCCCCGAGGGCGAGACCTAGCGGAACTGTATAGTAGAGACCCTGTCACGAGGCTATTCATTCATAAACTGGCAGAGTGTGTAGTAGTCCGACTTGAAAGTAGCTGGGTGTTGTTGCTGTTGCTTGACTGGTCGGGGAGGGGCGGGGAAGGGGAGGGCGTAGCAGCTCTGGCATGGACTGTAAGCCATCATTAGTCTTGTTCCGAGGTCTGCTCAGTGCAGATTACAGGGGTGATTCTGGGCGCAGGACCCGTGGTCAACAGGTGTCAACCATGTCTCAGTGCCGTCATCTGTCGGTCGCCATCATCATTACAGTGACAAGCAGAATGCCGCCACAGTGAACGCTAACGCTGCAATTCATTGAGCATTGCACCCGATACTCCACGAGGCGAAGTGTAGTCAGCATGGGCTAAAGCTGTAAACGTACGTTGTTTTCGGACATTTTGCGTGCAGACACTCTGTAAGGACGTTTAAACTAATCGTGAATGTGTTTTACTGCTAGTGGTAATACTTTAAGCGTGCTTCCCGGTTTGACTGTGTGCTGTCCAGTTTGACTGTCTAACTGAAGTTACATGTTGAACAGTCTTCTCGTTTATATAGGCGTATATTGCATTGAATTTTAGCTGAAATGTTATAATGTGATCATAGCTAACCCCAAAACACAGTTCTGTTCCCACGATCTCAGTGTTAATATTTGAAAATATCTGTGATTTCAATGTGTTTGTATTCGTCAGATCTCAGTCACCGAACCAGTAATTGAATATTTACTGTGATGGTTTATGTTTTTGTTAAAAGTGGTTGTTGTTGACAAGAAACAATGAAGAGTAGCTGCGATGGAAAGTGTTTGATATCATAAGACAGTGTTATTTCTTCTAGTCACCAATATCACCACTACACATGTATATAGACTGGGAAAGCTACTCCGTTATGGGAATTAAAACGATGAAGTCGTTCAGTAGACCCAGAGGTGAGTGTTAGCATTTAAACCCTGTGTTTGTGTTGTGTTACTTAAACGCCTTTCTCTATGATTCAAGGCTAATTGAGGCAGTTGTGGATTGTTCTGTGGTTGTTTCCCAAACTTTTTGCTCGCGGGCACCTTCTGGCTTCGTAATTTAACCACGGATCCTCACATCCTTCCCGACGTACATACAGTGTGTTCGGATGATAGGTATCTAAAATTAAAAATTGGTATCTCAAAATTGATTTTAGATAGCTACGAATCCGTACCAGCAAAATGCGTAACATTGTATTGCATGATTTGACCTTATTTGGAATGATTGTCGCTCGCTGCGTGAGTTCAGGAAATGTCATAATTAGAAATTCTAACGGTTATTAGAAATAAATGTGTCGCCCATTTAAAACGTTCCGCGATTATTATTAACGAAACATTATTCCTTTAATTAAAACAATAAGTAATCTTCAAAGTAGCCATTGCAGAAATATATCCACGGGTCCTCTGGAAACTGGTCGCGGATCCAATGGGATCCACGGAGTACACTTTGGGAACGACAGATCCATACGAAATGTGAATGGGTTTATTTTGTTTGCAAGGTTGCGAGTAATGGTGTCGCTGTATCAACAGTGAACGTTTTTTTTTAACCATGATGTCCCCCACACAAATAACATGGGAGTTGATATGCTGTTGCCGCAGATATAAGAGATGGATGCCACCCGTAGGGAACTGTGCTACTTAAATATATTATTAGGTTAATAAAAAAAATCGGATTACGGTACAAAAGTTGCTCTTAACACTTTGGGTAGAACTGGTGTTTTATAACTGTAAGGTGGTCTCTTAATAATATTTCAAACTAAATCCCCTACGTACACACTGAAACCCAGGAATACGTGTGCGACAATAGTGCTAGGAAGATAGAGTCCACCGAAATGCGGTGACGGTATCGGTAGCAGAGGAAAACAAAATTCTTACTCACCTTGTGTCTCTTGTATTATTCTAGGAGAGTTTTGTCTGGTTCTCCTCTGGAGGTGTTTCAGCTTGCCTGTATTCTTCTAGAAACTTTGTTAACTGCTGTTGTTGGTAGTTTCATTCTTTGATCTGTTAATCGCAGTCCGTATACCACGGAAATGATTATAAATTGAGGAAACTTGGAAAATAATTCGGCTACAGCTTTAATGAAACCATCCTAGTGCCGCAGCCAGACCCGCTGGTTCCAGTACAAATGTTATTTCATTCGAAGAAATGTAAACACGATGTTAAGGTCACGTTACATGTACAAAACTTAACTATATCGATGATACCTTGTAGAAAGCACAGTAACAGATCAAGTTTACTTTGAAAGCCAGTGGTAACAATGAGTACCACGACGTGAAGAGACTCTGTGTTTCTTTACGTCGTATGATTGACAAATTAAGTGCCAATTAATGTCCTTTAGTAACATTAACCCATTGGTTCTTATAGTGGATAGGTACTGCGTTCTGTCAGGTAGGAAGCTTAGTTCTGTACTTATATAGTTTACAACAGTATAAGTCTTCGGAGGGTCAAGTTAATAAGCGCCAGTTTCTGGAGGGTTTCATCGCAGTGTTTAGAACGTAGTCGTGCCCACGTCCTGTGACATCGTGCAGTTCGTGTCTTCATTATTTCATTATGGCACTGGGGCTGTTTAACGTCTATAATCCACGAAATGCTCTCTGAAGTGGTATTTTCCACACAGAGCTATCAGAGCCGGGGTGATGTAGTTGGCATTGTGGCCTGGCTATTGACTAGTCACCGAGGAATCGGAATTTGATACCACATAAGAGCAAGAGATTCTCTTTTCCGAAGCGTTCAGACCACACTTGGATCCACCCAGGCTTCCAATGCAGTGGCACCTGGGGGGGGGGGGGTGGGGGGGGGGGTTGTTTCCCGGGGTAAAACGGCCTGGACGTGAAACTGACAACTCATATCAGTCTCATGTCACTGTCAAGAATGAATTGAGCTATATCTCCACACCTATTTTCCCTTGTACGTTGAACGTGGTAGGCACGTTGCATCCATCTCGTTATTTAATATTGCGGTTGTAAAATAAGACACCTCCGCACACCACGATTACATTCTGATGAAGTAAAAGTTAGCCAGGCACAATCGTACTAACGCATGATCATCACAGCAGGTCTGAGCTAAATCGCTGCTGCCATCAGAGAGGTTTCCAAGCTGTAGCTCTTATGCTGACGGGTTTTACGCTTCTTACAAATTATCGAATAAAACGTTACCAGATAAGGCGACAACTCCTATTCGTCGAAGCGACGTATTGAAATGATAACGGCCGGACCTGTCTTGCAGCACCGCCGAAGTCGGCGGCACGTTCAGGCGGCCGTGTGGGGCTCAGCTCGTGCCTCTCGATGGGTACCAGTAAGCAGAGTTGCCTGTCAGATCAACAGTCCATTAGATTCTGGTACTAACGGCTGGTTATTTTAGGATATCATTTTGCTTTCACCTTGCACCGAATGTTGCACTTTGACCGGTCTACGTATGTTAGATGGATACAAATTCTGCACAGCGTTTATCACTGACTCTGTTACTTGCAGATTGCTACTGCCTTAAGCATGAAGGAGATTGCAGGATATCTGTACAGTACAAACTGAGGAAGAAGTAGGCGTGGCCTGTGTAATGTATTCGTAGGAAATCATCCGATGTGGCTGTGTAGGGCTGAATGTAGGTATAGTTGGCTTCGGTCACGATTTTAACATCATCTCCCTCGTTTTTGGGTAAGCCACATTTAGTAGGCCTACTGCACACAATTTTTGTAATATTAAAACTTTGGTAAAACCAACAATTGTACAATTCTACAATCTGTGTACTCTTTCTGTCACTTAGCTCCTACATGTTTCGGCATTGTCGCCATTCGCAGAGAGCTTACACCAAGATTTCATTGAAACATACAACAATAATTGCTTGGTTGTATGTTTCAATGACATCTTGATGTAAGCTCCCTGAAGATGGAGACATTGCCGAAACATGTATGGGCTAATTAATAGAGAACCCATATATTGTAGAATTGTGCATTTGTTGCACGGAATATACAATATAAAAGAATTTCTGTGAATTTATGAATGTCTGCTGTATCTCTGAATCCCTCATGCCGCGACCTGCCGAAGGTCTAGGGTACGTTGATATTGTATTCTAAATTTACCACCTTATTTCTTCTTGCAACATTATTAATTCTGTTAGCAGGATATGCGGATGACTACAGACAGGGGAAACACTAGCATGCCCCTTTCTCAGGCCAGTATATGTGCTGGTATTATGTGCGGTATAGGGACCGTGTGTCTATATCCTCTTCCTAATAAATCTGGATAAACTAAAAGGTAAGATAGGCTTAGCTTTGTTAAACAGTATGAATTTCGTGACCCCCACTGGAAATAAGCAACATTTCGAAACAAGAATTTATTTGTTGAGGCTCGAGTAATTTTTCTTTTGATGGTTCTCCAGACACCGGGTTGTTATCAGTGTACATCCATTGTGTTTCCTTACTGATATCTGTCGTTTGTTTTATGCTATTTATTTTGTACGTGTAAAGTTCTCTTGTAACCTGTGTTGCTATATAAAATCAAGCGTTTCTTCTATGCTTCTTCTCCTTTCTCCTCTAAACTGTGAAATTTTTTTACTTTTTTTTTTTCATTTGCATAAATAAAAATTTTGCTAGTCGTTGCGGTTCCATATTACCGCGCAACAATTAGTTATTTCCTTGTAATCTCTTTCTTCGTTTTTAAACTATTTATTGTGGAGAAACTTTTCCCTCCTTCTTAGTGTCTCTTTACATGTCAACAGCATGTGTACCTCGTTCTACCCTTTACGTAGAGGGCATCTTCCTTATTTTACTCCCCCACTTCAATCTCGCAATTTCCAGATTCCCAGCTTAAATCATACTGTTCCGTACATCTTCTGCAGAAAAATGCACAGCATAGTATATACGCTTGTCTATTCTACCGTTTCTTCGCATGGCATTATGAAGCTAAAGATCTCTTTTGCCTTGTTTCTCCATACTTGTTTGTCTTTGTGTGTAATTGCATTTAATTTCAATTATTTGGCCTATTGCTGTTATATCGCACCGCCGTATGTCTGTTACTGACATTTGTACTCTGATTTATTACTATGAACGTGACATGCCCGTTTCTATGTCAGCGGCAGCACTGTTGTAGGATCTTGGAAATGATGTAGGCTTACGTGAAATTCTGTCTGATTGATCGTAAACATGGCGACAGTGCGCAACTTTTGTGACGTTCAGGGCAAATTGAAACTCTTCGTAATATGTAGGCCTGCAAATGGAAATGAAGTCGGTAAACTGTGTAAGTATTATTTTTATACCTCTTGCTGGCCACACCACGAATCCTAGATTCAGGTAAGTTCGTACGAAGGAATGCAGGCTTCTTTAAGTGCTTACCAGTATTTGGTGAAATATCCTACTGCAGATTTTCATACTGAGGCTTTAGCATCAAAACTGCTTATGTATGTTGCATTGAATTGCAGTGGGTAATTCAGAATTCAATGAGAGAAACAATCCATATCTATTCTCTACAATCCAGAATGTGTCGAAATACCGGTGCCTTATGTGAATTATTCGAGGGCCCCGCAGTCAGCAGGGGGAAAAACATGTCACCTCTTTACTTTGCATTGCGTTTTGATTCACGTGACTTTTAAAAAATCCACATTGTAGAAGAGAACTTAATTGTGATTAAAATTTCCAAAGATCTCTAACAGTGCCTCTATTGTGTAATAGAAAGGAATTTGTCTGTAGCAGCTATCGAGAGCCACAAATAGCGACAATAAAATATCTTCGTAATTCGATCGTTTGATCTGCCAAATCCTGAAGCTTGTTTACAGCATTATCAAAAGTTTTAAATTAAAGATGAAGACATTAATTGAGGCAAATACCTCAACACTCCGCCACTTCCTAACGGTGCCAACATAAACGTCAGACGGAAATAGTTGAGGCCTATTTTGACGCGAAATTATGAAGACATTGCCTATAAATTCGGCCTCCCTCTCTCTCTTGCTAACAGGAGACATCCGAACCATCCCTGATAAGTACTCTATATACAACAAATCAGGCAAATACCCAGGTACAAACAAATGACAGAGAGTAACGTGTATGAGAGGTCTTGATGTCGCTGGACCCCCTGAAATGCAAGTGTTCGTCTTGAGTATTATAAGGAGATACTTGTTACAACTCTTCGACGCACGCATTCACCAACGCACGCACCACGATCGCGCGCGCGCGCGCACTCTCTCTCTCTCTCTCTTGTACGTGCTGCGCACTACAAATTGCCCCTTCCACATAATTTCTTAGTTAGTACTAGCCTGTATACTCGCCTGAATTCTTTATTCAGTTTACTCTTTACAGCTTTTTTGTTGTATATCCCGTTGAGTTTGGGAGTTCACATTGTTTGAAGTAACGAGTATCGCTTTGTACTCTTTACAACTCTCGGGGCGAGAAAGAAATAGCCCGTAACAAAGCATCCTACCCGCCTAAGACAACACAGCGGAATAAACATGTACGTCTGTAGCGTAATGGGGTTAGACCCTACAGTATCAGAAGTTCGCTGTAGTACTAGTCCATGTGATTTGCCTGTTAACCCACCCATTGTGGAAGGCGTCACTGAAGTTGTTTTTCTCATACCAAATTTAAAAATAAGAATAAGCTGCCGAGTTGTTTATGTAATGCTAATCAACAAAATGCACTTTTTAAATTAATGTTTTAATTCAATTCTTCTTGTCTTCTACATGTTTCGAACATCTTTTATGTTCATCATCAGGAAAACTACATTATACATGCAGCCTTATATGGTATATTTCTCATGTTTTTTTGCAAGCAGTCTAGCACGTTGTAGGATGTGCTCGGTTTCGTGCACATCCTTCAACCTGCATTTTGTTGGTTAACATTACATAATTGTATAACAATGCATAGTACAAAAAACGTAAAGTTCTGCCAAGATGAGTTTTGTATTAGTGTAATAAGCCTGTGTGTTGCTCAACTTCGACTTTCCGGTACCAAGTGAATAAGTAATTCTCGCTTCTGCGTGGAATCGACCCACGTTTGTTCGGCCACCCAGCATGTAGCTAGTCACTATACGACGATGCTGTTCCGGCTCTGTAGGCCAGAATGTGAAGTTACTGTTGCTTTGATTTCACTGTGTACTCCTAAAAGCAATCGTATGTTACACCGACTGTAGTTTAATCCTGTTCAGCTCAGTTCTCAGATTCTGACAGACAAAAAGTTGAACACACACTCCAGCTTTTAGATTCCGACAGATAAAAGGCTGAACTTAACACTGTGGCTATGTTCAGGTCTTCCGTTAGAACAAGAGTTTCAGAAGTGTTAGGCACTGGAACAAAATTCAGTCACATCTGTTACAGAATTTTTTAAATTTGCAAGAAGTCATCCCGTTGTGTAATTATGTAGTTGTTTTGACTGAATCAAATAATAAAAAGTTGTTATATCTGTTACAGAAGGTGATTACACCGATTGGTTAAATTTTCTTTTTTTTATTTTCGGAAATTGTGGAAATACTCTGATCCCTCTTGCTGCAGGCATTAATTAATAAAGACAATTTTAGGCAACACAACTATTTTTTATTATAAAAACAATGCTTGTATTTGTTAAATGCTACATGTTTCAGTCCTTAATGTTCATAATCAGATGCGACTAAATAATAAGGAAGGCAGTCAAATACGGTGAATTCATAAGCCAAATTCACCATTCTCTGCGGTAAATTCGTGACGACTTTCATTTGGTCGTCATACAGAGACTGGCATCCTTTTGTGGAAAAAGGGGGGGGGGGTGATGGTTACTTATTGCAACATTCGACAGCATTTGTTACGAAGTGTGACTTAATTTGTCCTACAGCGTTGTAAAAATACGTGGAATTGTCTCTGCACTTACGGGCCGCGCGAAGAGTACATAAGATTTCGGCAGAATGGATGTAGAATCCACGCATTTTTAACTTCGGCGTTAAGTGAAAGTGAGTGGTGCGATTTTGTGGGCTTAATTTCGGCCTTTCATGTATGTCGCACATCTTTTATTAAAGTATGTTAAACACAAAATGGTATATTTAAGTCCTGTATTACTCAGTATACATGGTGCAAAGACATTAGCGCAAAAAGCTTTTCCATAGTATGATTCCTGGTTAAGAGAGTAAATTGGGAATGGTACACAACGTATGTCTTGAGACGTCACCATCAAATGGGGTCGCACACTTTTCGGCAGTGTTTTTCGTCACAATGATGTTGCACCCTCTTAGGTGTACTGATGATACACAGTGCAGCGCTCTTAGGTGTACTGATGATACACAGTGCAGCGCAGTGTTCACGAAGTGATGGAATACACACCCGACGAACACTACGACATGCGCTTAACCCTCTGTACCGGTAATAGTCGATGTGGTACTCGTGCACGGATATATGCGCCACGTTATCGGACGCTAATGTATTTAGATGAGTGCTGCAGGGTCTCCGTGACACATGGGAACACGGTGCTTGTGAATACAGGTTACAGGTTACTGGCGGACTGTGCATATGTTAGCCACTGATGGTGTCATAATTGCAACTGTGGAACAAGAGCTGTGTTCAAGCGCACGCGATATCGTACGAGAATTCGGACTGTCCCAGCCGAGGGTCCTCTAAGTGCTTCTTGACGATTAATTGAATTGATACCACTACTCGCGCAACGTACTCCTGTTTCCAGACAGTCGTCCTCTGTATTTATTGTACAAGTACCTGTGAGGCGTCAATGGTTTGATCATGGCTGCATTGTTGCCTTTGTTAGTCACGTATCTCGAAAGCTAATCGTCTCAGGGCATGTGTGTCTAGCATTTTCGACGTACTTTTTAACAGGGAATCACACTGTGGAGAGCTTGTTTCCAGATTTATTTTCTGTCGATAATTTTGCCCGAATAAATGTATTTCTGTCTATGAAAAGTTTGTGTTTTACTATGGGCTGTCCTGTTCGCAAGTCAGAATTACCATCGACCTCCAACGCAATCTTGCAGGTGGCCTCTGTCGAAGAAACGCGAGATAGACAGAGGCAGTTCAACTGTTATCGAAATATTCTGTTGCCTTTAGACGCTTCCTTATCTACACTGTTTGCAACAACTGTACAAATAATATAACTTTGTATTTCGTACTCAATGTTGTATGACCTATGTGCTGAATCACATAGAAGACACTTATGATGCGGCAGTAGTCTTTATTTTCAAATATAGGATGAAAATTTCAAACATGTAATGTGGAGCAAATTAGTTATCACGTAGCAACAGCGTCTGGGAAGGCTGTAGGGAAGATCCACAGTTTAACTGGGGTGGTTGGTGGCGGTCAGCACTGCCAGTTAATAACATTTTTAGTCTGAAAATTTGATGTTTGTGTGACCGTGCATAATTGATACAATAATATAAACAGCCAACTAAATGCAACAGTAATAATTTTATTAATAACTTCAATCAGCTGAAGGTGTTTCGGGCGATAAGTTCCACCTCATCCTGGTCATAGGCAGGCAGCATCGTTGGTGCTTTATACCACAAGCTGTAAACACAGTCTAGTGCTCCTGAGTATGGGCGAAATTATCACCCGAAACATGTTGAGGTGATTGAAGTTATTAATAAAATTATTATTGTTGCATCTAGTTGGCTGTTTATATTATAGTCTGAAAAATTGGATTCAATCTCAAATGGAAGGTCTTTTATGTGATTATGAAGGATTTATCTCAGTGCTGTCTCACCGCTTTAGTAAAATTTGTAGTAGGGTTCACTTTGGCCGCTGCAGTGTCATTATATTCAGGAAGTGGAATAAGTGCCCAAACACCTGTAAGAATTAAGAGAAGGATAACATGCCCCACTTGAAATTTGTATATAGAGCAAAGTAATTGTTGACGTTTTAACAAGACATATAAAGCGTATAAGCGCACAAAGCGGAAACTGGGTACTGTACTGTACTGTAATGTTGGTAAACTGGCATCTATTGTGGACAATCTAAATCTTCTGCAACAGAAAATTTATAGAACGGGGAAAGCGTTGTGGGTATTTAAGATATCACCATAAATTATGTGTATATCGTACGTACACACACACACACACACACACACACACACGAGTCAGTGTGTATAAGCCCATAAAATTCTCTACACATAAAATACCAAAGCTTGCTATTTTGTCTTTATGTTAGCATCTAGATTTGGTGGCGGTTATGGATGGGAGCAGAAGATTGTAGCAGTACGGAGTAGTGGAAGCCTTCTCGAGTCGATACTGTAGCGTCAACCTTCGTCGAAAAAACAAAAGTAATGCACTACACCCCTAGACAGCATCACTGCTTAGTGCGTAGGTATATTTTTAGTTCAGTAAGTCAGTATCTTACTAGACCTTTAGTTAGGCCTATCTGTCTTTCCATATAATCTCAGGTTATTAAGAAAGTTTGTTTGCATAGGCAACGAATGTAACAAGCGTGTTCTCGGTAAATTTATGCCCCAAATTCTGTTATGTTTGATGATAATCACAACAGTTTTCCTGAAATTTTGACAGGCCTTGTGATATTGTCTACTGTAATCTCGAGAAAGACAGCTGTTTGTCACTTTTTTGTAAAATGATAGCTAACTTTACGTTGTGTAATTACGTGACTTATTCTTTTGATTGATTATCACAGTTTTTTTGTTACCTTTCATAAAAAATAATTCGAGCGACACAGGAAGCTGTAGTAAATCTCGGATCACATGGCATGATCTCATCTGCTCAGAGCGCAAAACAGCATGCGCTATTAATGTTAGTGGCACCCTGTCGCTTGTTGATCGTCCTTTTCGCTCATGCTGCTTGTCGGATCTTACTCTTTCATGAAGATGTCGGCGATTTTTAATTCACTGACGTACATGGTGCAAATGAGCGCAACTGTGTATCAGTTATGTATCAAGTGTATATAATCTGTATATCCTGAGAGCAGTATCCCCCATACATGCATAGGGTACGTTGTCTGGCTGCAAACAAACACTTTGAACATATTTGACTGAAGGATGAAATATATCATGGAGTGACTCCATAGAGCACACATGATGTTTTAAGTCCAAGGACATGAAATCGACAACTTCACTAGCCTGTGAGTGAATGATAGATTTGTTTAAGGTTATTTTTGTCATCTGCATAAATATGTAGCGTCAGATGGTAGCATGACTATGTGAAAGATGAATTAGATAACGTATGGAAGTGAACAAAGGCGTAATATTTCCAAATAGTCGATATTATTTAGTTTTGTCTCAGGAGAACGAGAAAAACACGGGATAATGATCAGGCCAGTAAATCTTGGTTTAGATATGAAAGAGGGACCTTTCGAATAGGCAAGCTCAATCACGAGATTCTGTAGCCAGAGATCCGTGAGATATATTCATATGTGAGGAATGGGAAAGTTGGTGATTCAGATAGCGCGGTATTGAAAGAATAACTGCTCGTTGAAAGTTTATATAGGCTTACATGAATTATGAGGGGCAGACATTGTGGTGGTGGTGGTGGTTTTGGTGGTGGTGGTGAAGTTAGCAGACATTTCAGGAATAAAAAGAAGGAATATTTGAGAGCTAAAATTGAGGAACTTGAAGCTAACAGCAAGATTAACAACATTAGGGATTTGTATAGGGGCATCAATGACTTTA
>Ga0131853_10004898_pt1 | contig 24077 bp, 17 predicted proteins | sample TergutLab28metaG_FD_92764 | JGI IMG/M metagenome (GOLD analysis project Ga0131853, IMG submission 92764) | Labiotermes labralis P1 segment gut microbial communities from Petit-Saut dam, French Guiana - Lab288 P1 (version 2) (version 2) | ecosystem: Host-associated > Arthropoda: Insects >...
ATCATCATCATCATCATCATCATCATCACCATCATCTGGGGAAGAATTGATGTCCGAATTTTATATGCGAAGGTAAACACTTGTACCTACCAGACTACATAGCTCCACATTCAATAATGTAAATTTTCATACATACCAACATACAGAGCTTCGCATGCCAGAAAATAAATATTCAAATCTACCAGACTACATTGCTTCACCTCCCAGAATAAGAAAGTTTGTATCTGCCAGACTACTCACATTCACATTTACGAATGTAAGTTTTCAAACTTTCCAGACTACACAGCTCGCATGACAGAATATAAATATTCATGCCTACCAGACTATACAGCTTCACATTCCAGAAAGTGAATTTTTGTACCTACCAAACAACACATTTTTATATCCCAAAATAAAAATTTTTTTACCTGCCTGACAACAGGAATCTGCATGTCAGAATATAACATTTCACACCTGCCAGACAACACAGCTGAGCATGCCACAACAAAAAATTTCATACCTATCTGAATACACAGCTACATATGCCAGAATATCAATTTTCGTACCTATCAGACTACACAGCTACATATGCCAGAATATCAATTTTCGTACCTATCAGACTACACAGCTACATATGCCAGAATATCAATTTTCGTACCTATCAGACTACACAGCTTCATATGCCAGAATATCAATTATCGTACCTATCAGACTACACAGCTTTATATGTCAAAGTATCAATTTTCGTACCTATCAGACTACACAGCTTTATATGCCAAAGTATCAATTTTCGTACCTACAATACTACACAGCTTCATAAACCAGAATATAAAATTTTCGTACCTATCAGACTACACAACTTCATATGCCAGATTATCAATTTTCGTACCTATCAGACTATACAGCTTCATATGCCACAATATTAATTTTCGTACCTATCAGACTACACAGACTAATATGCCAGAATATATATTTTCATACGTACCAGACTGCACACATTCACATGCCACAATATCAATTTTCGTACCTATCAACTACACAGATTCTAACGCCAGAATATATATTTTCGTACCTACCAGACTGCACAGATTCACATTCCAGATTATACATATTCGTACCCTCAATGCTACACAGCTTCATATGCCTGAATATATATATTCATACCAAGCAGACTAAAGAGTTTCACATGTCGAAATATAACATTTCGTACCTCCCAAACTACACAGCTTCATATGCCAGAACACGGTTAATTACCGCCACATTAATAATTACAGCTGCGAAGAAAATTTAGTGCATCACTTAGTTCCAGTTTTAAGCAATATTAATTTTTTCGGCGGCGACACATATAAATCTCTCCGTCGCCATTTTGTTTCTGTTGCCTTACAAAAGAAACATGTCACGCACAATTTGAAGGTACGAATGGCATGAAGAATATTGTCGAATATTTATTAAATATAAAATAGTTAACTTCATTGCAGTATTCCCTAAATGCTATATTACATCCATATTCTCGGAGACTTTCCCTTTCAAAAGGTACAAAACTTTTGATACACTATGTAAAATTTAACTGTATCGAGGTAAGCTACACCATTCTGATATCTGAAATGAGAGAAAGGAATAAATTAGGAATAAGTTGTCGGGACTAAAATACATATATATATATATATATATATATATATATATATGTGTGTGTGTGTGTGTGTGTGTGTGTGTAAAAAATGTTTAAGTTCTGTAAGAATTTGGTGTAATAAAATTTAGGAATCCACTTAAAATTCTCTTCTCCCGCTTATATTTGGCAGGTACGAGACAGTGCAGAAATGAATACAGAAGATTGGTGGGGAAACCTAAGGAAAGTGGCCGCTCGAAGACTTGGGCATAATCGTAGATGTGAAGAAGATGATGATGATGCTTAAAATGATGTGATAAAAACCCGTTGGGAGTACGCGGACTGGCTTGATATGGCAAGGAATAGGGCAAGGGGCGGTCTGTTGTAAAGTCGGTAATAAACTTTCCGATTTCATGAAACAGAGAAATTAATTGATTACTTGAAAATTTATTAGTTTTTCAAGAATGGCTTCGCTCCATGGAGTTAGTTGGTTGATAAGCCTACAAGATGAAATCATTTCCGCGATTTTATTAAACTTCTGAATAAAACAATGAGAATTAGTGGCAAACGCATTCTTACAAGAAATAAAAATGTTTCTATAATTCCCACCTGTGACCTGCTGCAGCAGGTAGCGAACCCACGTGTTGCCACTGCCAGGGAAAGAAGCCAGAGCCACGACCGGTCCCGGCTTTTCGAGAAAGCGCAACGCCTGACACCACTGCAAACGGTTGCGTCTCGTTGCGGCTCTTATGCCCACCCCCAGAGGGACTCCTCCTCGAGACCGACTCCCGCTTCCTTGGGAACCCTGAAAACTTCAGTTCAGTGATAATAGAATCTGACGTAATGTGTGCAGTTTCCTGTTGCTCCTTGTGGCAAAAAACTGCTTTCTTAACTAACTCCAGCTCATTGTTTCACTTTTTGGTAGAGAAGGTGTAGGTTTGGTCAAGAAGTTCCTTGTTGTTAACTACCAAAAGAATCATAAAGGTTACTGAAGCCCGCCACTGAACGCAACCTTTATTCTGTTAAGTCCAATTCACATAGTCAAAAAGTGTTTATTTGTGAGGAACTTAAAGGTGACTTGTCTTCAATTACTAGATTTCACAAGTAAGCCGCCAAAATGTTTCTACTGACTGTTTCTTATTACTCCATTGATTCTACAGTATACATGCAAATTAACGTACCCTTCGTACATTAATTACTATCAATGACTTTCAACATTATTATTCCATTGATTCTACATTCTACTTGCAACTTAACGTATCGTTCGTTTATAAATTACTATCAATTACTTGCCACATTCTCAAGGAAATGTGGAATAAATCACGAAAACACTACGTTATATCAGCTCATATTTCTATCGAGTACGAAATCACTTTTTTCGAATCAAGTTTGCCCTGTAGGACGTTCTAAATACACCACTGTACTAGGTAACTTGGAATGGAAACATCTCCGCTGTAAAAAGTATGTGGTATGTTTCGGTTGGTTTTCTTTCTTCAATAATACTCTTTGTAAATATATACTCAGATTTATTATAATAATCAACAAATATTTAGAAACTGTTGTTTTAATTTGTATGTCTGCTTATGATATTGTTCCGCTCGTGCAGGTAGCGAACGGACTGCTGTATTTTAATCGAAGGGGCTGAGGTGTCGAGAACCCAGCGGTGTTACTGCCTCAAGTTCAACCTGGTTTGCGGTTGCTTAACCATCCCGAAAGGAAGTGTGGTTGTATAGCTGTCGACTGAAAGCTTGTGGCTGAAGTGGTGCGCCGAGAGACTACTGAAATTTTACTCATCTGACACGACTTGCTATTAATCCTTTCATACGACAGTTTTCTCCATTGGAATGAATGAATGAATGAACATCAACCAAACACAAACTAGAGAGACAGTTTAAGACCGAGACTTGCACAAATGCAAAAGTTGATGTCCCTCGGTCTGCTTTGCCATTCCTGTGTTTAACCGCATCGCTGGGCTGAGTAACAGACACCTTAATCTATAATTGAATTGCGCCTACTCTAAAGAGATTCCCGTCGCGGTTGAAAACTTCGACGTGGATATACTGATCACAATTGCTCAAGAGACAATAGACGTTTATGAGGAGGCAAAACTTAGGCTGGAAGGGTCTGTGAATTTCGAAACCAGATTGGTCATGTCTAAGGCTAGACTCGTGGCGAAAATCAGGCACTCACCTAGAGCCGCCATGCCTGGGAAAAGTGCTGGACGTGTCCTCTCTTTGCGTGTTACACCATGGCATTCACCTTACAACTAAGGAAAAAGCATGGCTGAAACCTTAGTGTAGTCGAAGAGTGTCAGTTGGGCACGATTAAATACGTCAACACGGCCAAATTTTGACAGCTAGCCAAACGTTCGTTGATCCCTGCTTTCATTGGGATATTTTAGAAGACCGAGATCAAAACTCGGCCACTGTAGATATCTGCCGAGCTGTCTAACTAAAGGGTTCTCCACACCAGGTAACGTTGAGTCGAATTTCTCCGTTAGAGTTCTGATGTGGTCGGCAAAGAATGAAACTTCCAAATTCTCGTGAATTTGCCTGTTACCAAAATAACAAGGTGCACTGGCAAGAACGAAAATGCAATTGGATTGAAGAGCCCGCATAAACCAAATATTAGGGCGGGCGGTAAACCTCTAATTGGTGCACAATTAACCCATTTTCGGACAAATTACTGCCTATACAGTAGAACTCCATGGACAGAGCATTCCTCCCGTTTAAGAAAGGTCCCAAAACTCCCAGTCTCTGTGCCGCTTTCTTTCTCACGTGATCGATATAAGTAGAGCAGGTCATCCTTGTATCAAGGGTCTTCCTATGTTAACGGGTGGAGCCAGTGGATTGGATTCCAGAACACCTGAACTGTTCGTGGTATCGACAATTGCCAATGACCCTAGCGAAGAGCAACGCCGTGCTATTCAAGGCGTTGATGCAGTTCCTCTATTCTTTCAGCAACCGCTGTAAGTCGCTTAGATATGACGCCACGTAGTTGACGATCAGCGCTGTCTGGCCAGGCGTGATTAAAATGGCCGTGCTGCTAGCGTAGACAGCTAACTCAACGTGGCAGGAATGCAAATGCTTGTCCATGACATACAGACTGAGAATGACGGGGGAAATTATTTCACCCTGAACCACGTTATCCATCAAGCAACGACAAATGGATGTGGCTGTTTGAAAAGACGCTTCGAACGTCTGACCATGTAGAGAGGAAGAAATGGTTCTCGCAATGTACAAGGTGAAATTCTGAGCTGTTAACTATTCGAGAAGACAATCCACCCATACCTAGTCACATCCGGGAAAACCCCGTCTATGAGCCTCTTCTAATCAAAATTCCTGTCCACTGTTTCAATGAGGCAGGTTATCTGTTGTGCAGGACTATGTTACGTTTTGAAACAAAACTTCTCTTTGTGCAGAAACCAGTGACCTCGTACTTCGTTTACGATCATTGTAGGTAGGATAATTTCAAACAAATATTCAGTCGTGTCTAGCAGACGTATAGGGCGATAAGAAGAAGGCAATACCGGATCTTCCCCCGGTTTCAGGATAGTAAAGACTGAGGTGTGTTTCCATACGGGTGGGAAGTACAGCATTCTAACAGTCGCGTTAAATAATGTAACGAGGAGGGATTCAACTCTCGGTTTAAGATGCTCAGGGTCCTGTTTGGTATACTATTACACATGTCGTCTTGTCAACCTGGAGACCATGGATGGGATCTTGAACCTCCATTAGTTGCTAAACATAGGCGCATATACGGGAACAAAACAATATGCCATAATCGCCTTGTCAACAACCTCCATGACGGCCGTTTCCCATGGGATCTTTACCGGAAGAGACTGAGCCTCCAGAATATCTGTAAGACCTTCGCCTTAATCGGAGCCCAAGAGACCAATTCCCCTTCTTGTGACGGCGGGAAATGAAGAAAGGGGAATTATCATCAGATTTCTTTTCACCTTTCACAGTGACTGATCCTCCGGATCAACGCTGTACAACGCCGAACTCAAATTATCTCGCTTCCAATCTTTCGCCTGGTCAATCACCGTCCTCTATAGGCCATTGACCTATTTTTTTTAACGCGGTCGCTATTGATTTGGTACTTTCTCCTTAAAAGTTTCTTAAATCGTAATGAAGAATTTGCACTTGGAATGTCTCTCCTTTTATACCGTATGACCGAGTAGTTGGCCGCTATATCATTCTCGTGTAAGCACAGCATGACCCAGGGGTGGCGCGAGCGACTACCATTATATTACCGTGTAGAAGGGCCAGCTGTTTTCGAGGGCTGGTCATTAGTTTTGGCGGATTGTTGAAGGTTACTTAGGACTCCCACAGTAGTAAGAGCAAGCGGTTCTGTCAAGCTGTAAGAGCAGAGTGCAATCTGTCCCACTTGTGAATCGGAGAAAACAGCGTTTCAGGAACGACAGCACCTGCCAAGGCCACGTGGTGACAGTACCAATTAGCTTTAATCAAGGAACTTTCGACGCTGCAGTCCTACAAAGACCTGCGCAAGCTAACTAAAATTGTGGCGTCAATACGGATGAGGAAGATCTCCCAACCAGGGAAGGCCAACGGCTACACCGGTATACCAACTGAGAACCTAACAATCTCACCTGTTTCTGGAGGTGAAATTTCACCCTCCAAGAATCGAAGAAGCATTTCCTGGGCAAGCGCAAAACCAACGTGCGAGCAAGCTGGGTAAATATGATGGAATTTGCCAGCATGCACCCAGCACTCGGAACAATATCCGCTGCTACTTCCGCACCTGTACACGCACCAGCTGTTAACCGACGAAAGAACTAGTTGCTGATTTCAGTCACAAATTCGGGCCCAACATGTTAGAGCGAAGTGTGCAGTTGCTATAGCTGGGTTTGTTGCTTCCCCAGAGACAAGTAGCCTCACGCCCGAGGCCAAGATTTCAGACGGTCAGAACAAGCCCTCTCTTTCGAGACAGCACATAGGCGCATGTCACATCGTGACATTTGCGTGTCTGTGAAAGGCACGCCGAGCGGTACCACTCACCCAAACCCACAAGCGGTTGACAAAAAAATACCCGCTAGGGAGCAACTCAATAAAAACTATAATAATTGTTTCAGGTGTAACGTACACGCGTGGCTTCCTTGCGTGGTTATGAACACCGTACCAATTTGGACTGTCGGCACAACTGAAGGGGAAGACGTTGATCCCGTGAATGTTTTATGGATTCCGAGCCACATTCAGGAATCTCCAATCGATTGAGCTGCCTACAGAAATGTAATAAACTGAAGAAGTCGCATTTTGTTGAACAATTATTAAATTCGGGATTGGAAATGTTTCCTATCACGTCTTGTAGCTCCCGAATGATTACTGATGCGTCTGCTTTTGAAGACCCTCGGAATACTTATGCCTGAGAGGATTATTTGGTAAGATTTGGAAACTCAAGATTTTCTCGCTTCCAGGGAGTCACGCATCTCCACTCGGAGATTCGTGATCAAGACCCCACTAAGGAAAGTTCCCTCACCCCTCGCTCAATGGTGTCGGTGGCGCCGGGACCAGAGCTCTCGAGGTTCATTCTGTCACTGAGCTATGCGGTATATGGGTAACGGAGGGGAGGAGTGAAATATTTGTCAGCACTTTGACCGCACATAGCGAAACTCTGGATTCTCGCACCGCTGCATTGGTTGTTTTGTGCCTCACGTCTTCGGTGAGTGCCAAACTCCAAAGACAGCCCAAATACTGAAGCAGCTTGGGTGACCACAGCCAAATATCTGAGTCTTGTAAAGAGAAGACAATCCAAAACCGTGCTTACGAAGCATAAACCTGAATACAGGTAAAGGAGTGGCGTAGCAGGACAACTTGTCGCGCCAAAGCAGTGCAGGTTTGATTTCCTCTTGAGCAGGAGAGCCTTCGCGCAGGTTGGAACCTCCTGGTTCGAAGGTGTTTCGTTTTCAAGGCCACTAATACGAATACACCAAACCCCACTCCTGAGCCGATCTTGGAGGCCTTCGAGCATTCACAGACGAGCAGGAACAGGAAGACAGGCAAGACTAATTATAATGCTGCAAAATACAGCTGTATCCAAGGCGTCTGCTGTAATTACTCAGAGGAAATTGGGCAATACTGCAAAGCCCAAGTTAGAACACTCGATACCTACTTACTTGTACGTCCCACCACGTAGCATGCAATCACCTCTCGAACGCACATTTGATTTCCTCGACAACTTTTTTCTTGGCGCCTGTGTAGAGCTCACCCGTCAACTAATCAGATCCTTCCCACCAGTACTACTGGGACTGATCACCCGCGGGACTTCCTGAAAACCGTTGTTCTTTCTTGGCTGCATAACAGAGCGGCCTAAAAGGACTTAGAAGATACCTTGGGTATTTCCTGTTGGGAAGCGGAACGAATCCGCGGCAGGGACATTGAATTGGATCTTTTTGTCAACGAACACTTTGTCAAAATGTATTTCCTAAGTGAGACAATTGTTAGTCCAGGAAAATACTTCGGGCTTCCTAATTTTGTCTACTACCGTACAGAACGGATAACATATGGAGACAGTACAGTTGTTATGGTACACTTCACCATGTTGTAACTGTCGCGGGCCTGGGTAAATTTGAGAAAACTGCCATACACATCATGTGGCCGGCAGAGATGTGAAAATCTTTTCGGCTTACCTCTCAAACTATCGTCCTCTGATCGAATTGAAACGGCCTGTTTTCGCCGTAGATTATGCATGCTAATTCACTGTGATCTGAATGCTAGGAACATGTGCTGGAATTCCAGGCCCATCGACAGAAAAGTTTCTTGCGTAATTACAACAGCAACTTGTCCTGTTTGATATATGGTCCCGAAATGGCATTCCAAAAATCTTTCTGCCACACCTGATGCACTTCTTATCGTACTAACAAAGGCCATTTTATGCCCAGTGTATCCGAACATGTACTCACGTCTGAGTTTAGATAACTTGCCTGCACTTTTCAACATGACGTGTTGTTCTTTCTTTTCCACTCGCCGGTCAACCCTGATTTCAGGCTCAACGACTTTCAACATTCGAAACTCGCCCGGAGAATGGACAATCGACACATGTGGTGAGGAACAATTGGGCGCCAAATTGGAGGCTTTGTACCTTTCAACGACCAAGAAAAATCTGCGTGATGACACATGGCCACTGATGCCGTCTTGTATTCTGGTTGATATGCGCCTAAAATTTTAGCTAAGGAGGCAGTGTGAAATCACTTTGGACACCAACGTTAAAGCTGAGGTCAACCGCCAACCGTGTTCGTTTACTTGTTAGCTGTACTAGTGGAGGAATGCCCAATGGAGCGCGACGCTGGAGGTCCTTGATCCCGAGTACCAATCGTTGTGGAAGATTACTATTGGATTGATGAGAATTACTACTCCATCACTTCCCCTTGTCACCTGGTGAGTTCTGGGTGTCTGGAACTCCGGGAAAACTGAAGCCGTGGCCAATAGTCGGGAGACAGGTGTAGCCGGTTGAGACTTCCTATCCGTCTGTTATACAGACGGCTAACCAGGCCTGAGTGTCCACTTTTTAATTCAGTTACGGAAAATAAGTTACCCAACCACGCCGATGTTCAAGACGCCATTCCGGGTTTCAGGTAGAAAAGGCACAAAGATCAAACTCTATTCCATTTAGGGTTCTGAAGCATCCTACTCAGCAGGCTACATTCCTCCTTTTACATGGTATTCAAAGCAGCCATCCTCATTCAGCACTTCCAACCAATATTAAAGCAAGCCTGCTTGATATCATTCCTCGAAGTAGGAAATCACGCGGACACGCCAACATCATATCATCCTGTAAGTCTCTTGGATATAATTTACTAATTATTTTAAAAATTATACGTGCTAGGAACCTGGGCGAAGTAATCTTGCGTGGGCTACTTGTTTACGTGCAGTTTTGTTTCATATCCAAACACAGCACGCCTCTGCTGCTGGTCCACCTGGGTTAAAGTATGACCAGGAAGTTTGGGAGAAGAGGTTGACAGGTGTGGTTATGCTCTGTGTGGCTAAGGCCTATGACACTCTTTGTTTCGAAATTCTCCTTTAGAATCTATCTATCCTTAATTTTCTATCCTACTTTGTGAAAACAATCTCGGCCTGTCTCTAGGGCCGAGTGTTCGGAGAGTTCTTCCAGACAGCCACGTCATTTCTTCGAAGCATCAGGCGTGAGGTTGCACAGGGCCCCTTAATCTGCCCTGTCCTTTACAGTCAGTTTTTAATGACGTGCCTTCACACTCGTTTCACGCCTAATTAGCTCTCTAGGCGGATCACACGGCCATCATTGGCACGTGCCGCAAGCCGCTGCCGTACATCAACTTCATGGTAGAATACGTCAGAGACTTAGAGCGGTGAATGAGAGATTTAAGGTTTGTCATCATTATCTTGAACAGCTCTAGCTTGATTTTCGTGATGGCCGGAAGGCGTTTCCTCAAGTCGCGACCTGGACAAATGTTCGAAGAACCTATCATTTTGGTCGATACCACCAGGTATCTAGTGGGTGACACATGAGACACGGCTGAAATTGTCTCCTCATATCGACCAGGTTAGAATAAGAAATGTCCAGAAGCTGGGACAGTTGTTTTGTTTCCTTAACAGGAGAAGCGGTCTTTCTAACTTTTCAACTGGAATGGGTTCTTGCTTTACAAGCAGTTCATTCGTCTCATGATGGTCCACGCCAACCGTATATGGAGGTAAGCTGCCCTCGCCGCCGATGGGAGCCTGCATGTGTTAAATGCTAATTGCCTTCGCCTTCGTACGCGTGCACCTTTGTACACTGGTAACAAGCAAACTCAGGAAAATGTGCGAATTCCATTCTTCGCGGACACTATCAGAGCCCTAACCGAGTATTTTAACTCAATGTTAACTGACGAGGTTAGCCCTTCTTTCGGTAACTCGGCAGAAAACTGAGATCTTTGAGTATTACGGTGGCCAATGGACTAAACAAATCAGCTAGATACCTTTCGGTTAACACTGACTGAGGGTTTTGCGTGATTTTCCTCATTCATAAGAAGAACGCCAGTGTGTAATTTAAAGCCCGGGTGCGTCCCGCAATGTCCCCGTCAGGCGCGGTAGCTTCACCAACGTGTCTGTCGACAGATACATGCTCTTGGATTGTGATCGCACCATTCTTAGCTCAAAAACCCACACTGCCACCCAAACAAAGAATAAGCACCAAAGAAACAAAATCACGTGCTGCCTTAGTGCCAATCATTCGAACGCCCCAGTCTAGGTCTTCGAACTTGACTCAAATTTGTTAGAATAAGCAGAATTCCCAGTTTTAGTGTAAGATGCCTGTTAGTGAGCCCAGCAATGAGATTAAAACCAAGTGTGCATAAACATACTGATGGACGTTCGTACAAGTATCCGTCCTTAGCAATTTGGCTTTGCTTGGTTTGGCTTGTAGAAGTGTCGCGTCTGAGTTGCGATGTTGCTCTGGTTAGGAGAGCTAGTGTGATACGTGGGGTTGGAATCGGGTCGTGAAAAATTCCTTTTCTGAATATAATGTGTAGTTCCCATGACTGTACACACTGTTAGACATCTTTTAATAGTCTTGCTGTTTGGAACAAAGAAATCATTGTAGCCTTCCTAAAGGTTGGCCCTAAAGTCTGAAATTTTCTTGGAGATTGCCACAAACATTAACAAGGAAGGCAGTGTACTTATGACGTAAATTATGAATCTTTCGCGCCATATTTATCCGTTCTCGGCTACTTTAACAGCGTAATACCATTTCACTCAACAGAGCGAACTTTTGGTGATTTAATACATCGGGCAGCAATAAAATTTCCTTAGGTCTTTACACGAAGTTCCCGATATTTGTCCTCGTTTTAATCAAATTTGAGTTTTCGCGACGGATATTTATGAACCTTTTCAATATCAGATTCCGCAGATCTCCGTTAAGTGGGAGTCACACTAATAGGCCTACATGTAGACAAAAAGAGCGGACGGACAGTCAGACGGATGGATGGCCATGACATACCTAACAGGTGCTTTCTGCGACTATCCGAAAGCAGCGTAAAAGTGGTTGTAAATAATAAAAATGCTGCAGTTAAGACCTTCCCTGCCGACTGCTGCAGATCATGAAAAACGGGTGTAGCTTATTTGAAGGCTATAGATTGGACCTTCCCTGGGGCTTACGCAACTCATGAAAAATTGTTGTGTCTTATCTGACGGATACATTCTGGAATTTTCCAGGAGACCTACGAAATTCAAAATGGTTATAACCAAATCCAAGATTATAAGCCGAGAATTATCCTGAAGACTACCACAGCTCATGAATAATCTCAAGTAAGAACGCTGAAATTTAAAGTGAATAATTCCAAAAATCAAATAGGAAGCTCTCTGCCAAACCTACAGATGTACAGGCGACACAGAAAAGAATTGTATGACGAATTTTATAAATGTTTGTATAAATGGTGGGGAATTGTTGACCAACGGAAAAATAAAGAATTTTTCAAACAGGATTTCGCACTAAAGAGTCGTCTCTTGAAGTTTTCCTGCTCGTCCCATTTTGTTTTGTTTTAAATTAACCGTGCTAAACTCAGAATTATTATACGCAGATTACAAGGTGCCCCCCCCCCCAAAAAAAGACAGGGTGCAGAGCCTACGGCTCATAGCGTATAAATGTTTCTACATTCGAATTATTGACTTAACAGAAAGACAGTGGGATTGTGCCATAAGTCTTTCCCGCCTCCTCCCCCATCGTACATTTCAATGTTGACAGCCGCACTTTTAACCGAGCTTCACAGCAGGTGGCGACACGGAAAAACCCATAACTCTACCACCCCTACCGCGATTAGAGCCTCCTGAGTTGTGAGATATAACTCGAATTCCGGAAAAGACTTTTGTAATTCTTCTTCCAACCATGTGCAAAATGCAGTATATGGAGCCTTATTTTTTCAATTTTAGCTATGTAACAATGACCGCACTGTGTGGAAGTCAGTTGCGCTGGTCTGTGACCCAGTAATATTTGTGTGAAAGGCTGCACAGATTGATTTCACTTAGACATACAACACTTTCACTGAAATTTGTCAAAAATTAAGAATTTTTGCCTCATTGTCCGAAAATAAATCCATTTAAATTAAAGCAATAAATTTATAAGCGAAGTTTAAATAGTGGTAAGCTTAGTAAACAGCGAAGGACCCCGTTGGGAACGCTGTGTACTGTGTTGTTTAGCGCATCCCTTACAATTTTGTTAGCTGTGGCTGGTGTAACTGTGTGTAGAGAAGCAGGATCTTTTGTAACAGAACGCTGTTTACTGTGTTGTGTAGCGCACCCCTTTCAATTTTTTTAGCTGTGGCTGGTGTAACTGTGTGCACTGAAGCAGAAACTATAGTAACAGAACTCTGTGTACTGTGTTTTGTAGCGCACCCCTTTCAATTTTGTTTGCTGTGGCTGGTGTAACTGTGTGTAGTGAAGCAGATACTATTGTAACAGAACGCTCCCACTCAAGACTGCCGTAAGAAAAACCGATAATGCGGCTATGTGTGTCACTTAAATCCTGTTAAGAACCTTATAACATAATTCCCTAAGTAATTCTTTTTTTTTCTGAATGATTAGGACATCTCGCGATCCTAATAAAATTCTGTGTGAATTTCTATAAAGACAAACAAAACCTAATTTTGTCAAAATCCATTAATTGACCTTGTGTTGGGCATCCAAGGTGACGGTGGATATGAGCAAGACTCCTGCCAGGTACAAGGTCAGCAGAAGACCCAGGGCGAACACCCGGCCCCTACACAGCATAACTCCATCATCTGAGACCTCACACACGACGCACGCTGATTTGGGGCCTCATTGCGAACATAACCTGTGTGACGATAACGGGCAGGACTATTTGGATGGCGGCCAGGCTTGCAGCATCTGTGTAGTCGTCATGGCAACGAAAATCTCCCAAATCGATAAAATGACGGTCAGTAATCCCCGGCAGCAGTACCGAGCTCAGTGCTTCACGTTCGCAACGTTGTACCAACTAATAAAAAAGACTAATTCACTTATCACTGTCGTGAATATTTAATATTAAGGTGCACGATCACTGTTCCAAGATGCGTCGTGAACTTGCTGTCATGACGACGCCTTTCGACACACTGAAGGCTGGAAGCCTCCCGACTGGGAAGAATCAATACCCCTTCACCCCACCACTGGTGGTACCATGCGCCCTCACCCACCCAAAAAAGACCAAATAAATTAATGTACTACGAGTATGCAAAGTACATTTTATCTGATCTTTGACGAATAAAGACAACACTATGTGTCCATGTTCAGAACCAGTTAGAAGTAAATTTCAGTGCAGTTGACGGGTGAGAAATTAATTGACAGTATTTGATCAGATGTGTGCGTTAGCATTCATTGGATTCCATTTCATGAGATCTTTTATAAAATTAACGAATATTACATTTTATTGTATAGATTGATAAACTTAACACGATTTTAACGTAATTTGTATCCTTTCATACACAATCGTTCTTTCGTACCTAAACTTGATGGATATCACCTGCTATAATGTTGCCCCAGATACATCGCTTTGGAATAGATTACTGGATCGGAAACGCCCTTATAATTACAGCCTTGGCTGTGTGCATCAATTTTGAAAAGGGTCGAAAACAATTCAGTTAACAGTTTCGCTCCTGGATGTCTATGGCATTGAGAATATAACAACATTGAAGAAAACCAACGATAATGGGTAAAATAAATCTGCAGCCTTTGAAATATCACTATAATTGTATTGATTCTAATTTTACTAAATTTTGTTTTCATTTCTAGCCCACTTTTTTTTCGAAACAGTTCAGCAATTTCTCTGAATGGTATTAATTAAATTCACAGGTACAAAAGAGAAGATTTTTTTACATGACTAAAAACATAAGACTATTTACTGAATGAACAGTCGATCCTTATTCCTCTTGAGGAAAATATTTTAGAATGCACATATTTCCTCTCCATTCACTGTTATGTTGTGCTGACTGAAGAAAAAGCTGTTCAAAAAATACACTCTAGGAACATATTTTTTCCACAACGGTTGTAACCGGCTATGGTCCGCAACTTGGTCGAGTGAGAAAACTTATGAAGATGGAACAACAACTTCAGTTTTTGGCAATTAATCCAGTTTAGGTGAATTAAGGGGAAACTACTGCTTTGAATTAGGACAAAATTTCGGATTAAAAAGTGGAAGAAAATATTAAAGGTCAACTGATGTAGGTATTTGGCAGGACCGTACGTAACTTAGCGCACTAGAATGAAGACCGCAACTTCCTTCTTTATCAGTCCAAAAATAATTACCCGTATATGACGACCTTTTCCAAGGAAATTCTGTCAGATGACGTCGGTAACAACCAGTCAAAAATTCACTGAACTTCCTGTTGCGAATTCGGGCTTTCGTGGAAAAGATGGGAGGAGTCTGTTGCAAAACCTGATTCTGAATTTGAAACGCGCGAACCCTCTGTTTAGCGCTGTATATTGCGAGGAATAAATGTGACCAAGAACATTACATGTTCAGTCACAGTTCTCTTCTTTTTTTCAGCTTAAAGCCTAACACTTTTTCTTTCAGCTACCACAATATGGCAGTTTCACAGTTTTCTCATTTCATCGAAATTTACATCGACATATTATGCACGTTAGGCCGGCAGCGCAACAGCTATTTTAGTCGCTGCGACTATCGCGCTGCACAAAAGAAACACACTGTCGTGTGTGCAAGTGCGCGCACGGACGAATATTTAATCGCGGCGATTAAAAAATTGCAGCGTGTTCCATTTTTAGGGCGACACAATTTTCGCTTGACTACTGCTTGTGCAAATGAAACACAGAGAAATAAAAGGGTGGAGGCACACGGGCGACTGTCGCCTCGTTATCTCTGTGTGAAACCAACACCGTCGAAGGCCACTTTCTTTCGGTAGCCTGATACTGACACAAAGGATTTTTGTTCCTTCATGGCGTTCAATGAGGTGTAAGATTGTGAAATATTGATTTCGGAAACTGAAAGACGTCCTGCTCTGTACGGATGTTCGCTGAAAGAATAGAGTGATAAGGGTTTGGAAGGAAGACTGTGGGGAAAAGTGTGCGAGGGCAAAGATGGAGATGTTGGGCATTATGATGAAAGCCAAAAATATGGTGTTTCAGTCACAGTATGCGCAGTGATTTACCGCAACGATTTCTTTAGCGCAGACATATGATTGTAATCTCCAATACTAAAACACAACAGTGTCAGATAATACAAATAAAAGAACAATAAATTCTCCAACTGTGTCGGATGCATTATCCAATCAATCATCCGAATTTTTAGATATTTGCTACACAAAACTGTAATGAAGAATGTATATTATGAATTTTTTATCTGTTCCAGATAAAACTATAATGAATAAAATGTATATCAAGAATTAGGCAGTAATTTTCTTTTACCTCAATGTCACTGCTAATCTTTCTTCTGGTGGCACGGACTTTCTCATTCTGGTATCTTGAAATGTAAAACTTGGACTAAGCAAAAACAGCAGAAAATTATAAAATGTTGCACCAGACATTCTGAAATATCTAAAACACTTTTGTGGATGTGCCTTCAGGTCTTCGTACAGAGAGTAGAATTTTCCTTTAAGTAACCTTTGACTCGTTATTGGATGTACTCTAAGCTTCCTTTCTCTACGTTTCGCGTTCGAAGCAGCAAAGCACACACCACTGCTATATCCCTGCAGTCCATGACGTAACTGAATCAGTGCTTGAGGGAGAAGACTGTCGCTCTAGCGCGTCGCCTCGCATAAAATATCGCCAGCGTCTTAAATCCTTGCCGCGATTGTCGCAGCGATTAAAATTGCTCGTACGCGACCGGCCTTAGAGTAGCAACACTTCTACAGATTCAACGAAATTTTGTGAAATTACTTAAATCGTTGCGACTTCGTGGTGGATTTTACACAGTTCAATAGATAGTAATTTAAATAAATTACCAAACGCAACGAGTTATGCCGTGCTCTGCCCGTGGAAAATAAACGCGAATGAATCAAATATATGAGCCTCGTGGACTTAAACTGCCAATTGATAAAGTGACTTTGGTGAATAAATTAATATACTCAAAGAAACAGTGTGGGCTACTTGCTCTACCAAACATTTTATCCTGTGTAAACGCGGTTTGTGAGCGGCAATTTAACACATTTTCCCTTAAATATGTAAATACGCTCTCGGGCAGCATCTTTCTTCACTCTCACTTAAAGTTTTGGCGTCGTGCCAATAGTACGGTTAGAATGTGGCGATGAATATCCAAGTCTTCGCAGATGTTATACAGTGTGGGCCGGTAACATTTCACCAGCGACCCTGCGTAACAGAACGGAAGAATTACATGCCAGTTCTTTACTCTGTCTATAAGCTAGATGTTCATAACTTCTACATTAAAAAACGCAATTTCCCCTGACTGTTACCACCATAATAGCAATAAGTTCAAATTAGCCAACAGCAGGCCATTACACTTTTTTGGGAATATCTTGCATTGTAATCTGGCTACGCAGCTATATTGATCGTATTTAGGTTCATTATATCATAACGTATTTGACAATGTTGTTTATTTTCTGGTGGTCTAACTCAATGCTGAACTGTATCGGAAGATGTATGAATTCAGAGAAGTGGAAAGGTGTAGAGGCGGTCTTGTTTTGCTCGTCAAAGCTAGCATTAATATCCATGAAATTCAGAAACGTAATTATATAAGCTGATGTTTGACATTTCCATAGAATCCAATCTTCAATAAAAGCTCTCTAACTTCTTGCAATGCAATTCTCCTATCCACATATTTGAATATATTTGACTATTTCCTGGCAAAAGGCTTAAAAAATTATTTGGCTTCTTTTGCGTGCTACAAGTCGTTCCCACTAACAAGTCCCATCTTAGGCTGTGAAAAATAGCATCTTATTCAAATGGTGAAGTACCGCACAAAGCAAGTACTTCTCATTTTTCTAACATTTTACATTTTATACTTGATTTTTAAACACTCTTATTCCAATCTCAGTGTAAGAAAAGATTTAGCTGCTATGGAGAGACGAGTAAGTTTATAGTTCTGCATATCCTAACTTTTAGGTCGTTTAGAAGAATATTATAGTTAACAAACACCTACCATCTATTCCCTTAATTTTCTGCCACGCATTTAATAATAAATGCACATAATTTATGTAGGTTTAAAAATTCAAGAGACACGAATAAACCTGTCATGTGTCAAGTTTCCAGACTGTATAGCATTTCAAGCCATTTATCGTGCCCAAAGACCAGAACCCAATAGTTTTGGTAAATCTAAATTTACAAATAATACAGGGTTATTCAAAATGATTGTCGGGGTACAAATGTCGAGCGGCAATTCCACACAAAATTCGGGAAACAACCACCATCTGACAATTCCATTCGAAGGTGGTATGCACAGTTTCAAGAGACAGGATGAGTGTGTATCCCGGAACTGAATGTACGAATCAGAACCGCCATTGAAACCATCACCGCTGACATGCTACAAACAGTCTGGAATGAAATCGTTTATCGTGTTGATGTTTTTAGAATCACAAAGGATGCACATATAGAGCACCTGTAAGGTATGTAACAACAACTTGAAGTGTTGTTCTATTAAATAAAAACAAACGTATACTCCTATCTCAAGTGTATTGTGTATGACAAGTTGTTAAAACCTCGACAATCATTTTAAATAACCCTGTATATGGTAAGATGTAACATCATACACCATTATTTTTTAAGTGCTATTCTCTAAGATATACTGTGAAGTGTAGTAATATTAATAAAAATCCAACTAGATGCAACAGTATGCAGTAGGATTTATTTTACTGCAAAATCACTCTACATGTTTCGATTGTCCACCGCACCCATCGTCAGGAATACTAAAAACAGTAACCGCCGCCTCTGGAACAGGTCATAATATCGGTACAGCTACTTCCTTCCAACGTGGCCAATTCGGGACTCCCGACCTGGCCACGCTGGGGGAAGTAGCTGTACCGATATCGTGACCTATACCGGAGGCTGTGGTTACTGTTTTTAGTACTCTTGATGATGGGTGCGGTAGACACTCGAAACATGTAGAGCGATTTTGCAGTAAAATAAATCAGACTGCGTACTGTTGCATCTAGTTGGATTTTTATTAATATTGAATTATGATGCACTGAACCACGAGCTTAAAATTCTGTGAAGTACTATACGATACATTTGTCAGCAATGTAAGACAGTATTATTATGTAAAATATAACCTATTATGCTGTAAAGTTCCCCCCCCCCCACATGTCCTTGTGGACTTCGTGGTCCTCCCTCCTGGGCATGGCAGGAGTGTAACCGACTTCTGAGGATGGGACGCCCATGAGGCTCAGTTACCTTGTCCCGGTGAGTGGTGATAGAGGTGATAGAGGAAGATGTAATGCCAGGAGGGCCCTTAAACCTAAATTCTACTAACCTACCCAGACCATGGTCACCGTGGGAATCCTCCCCTTCACTAAAAATTCCCACTTTAGAGCCGGGAAACGAACCCAGGACCTCACGATTAGTAGCCAGAGACTCTGACCACTAGACCACGAGCTGGTCATTCTACTGTAAAGTATACTGCACTATATTGTAGGATATACTGCACTCTACTGTCAGTTACGGTGTATTTTATACTTTATTATAACTGTAAGGTATACTGCGTTATACTCTAAGTCATATTCTCTGTGTGCCGCTCTGTACTGTAAGTTATACTGTACTTTGGATGTACTTTACATTGTATTTTTAACAATATATTTGGTATCGACTGGAGTAAGTTTAACTTACAGACATATCGACTTAGGAACAGCCCTCTGGAACCTAACTTGTTCGTAAGTTAAAAAGAGCGCTTCTGGAAATAGGCACTACATTTATCACGTTCTGTGTTTCCTATTGTTGTAGCATGAAGCAGGCATAAGCTTTTTATAAACTACTGTGGAAACCCGAAACACTCTACAGCGGCCTCTATTAAAATAAAAATGTATATATATGTATGTTTATGTTAGTGGTACACGCTTGTAGGTTCTGAATTGTTGAAGGGATGAAGAATATGCGTTTTAAAACTGTGCAGGCGTACCGCTACTAATAGGCCAAACATTGTTGAATGGTACGCGTTATTAATAAAAAGTCGCAATATAAATGTAGATACAATTACAAAAATGCAACATAAGCCACATATATCTACATTTTCTAACACGCAGCATTGTTGGCAACATTATCTAACTCATCCCTTCTGTCAGCCTTTGCCAGTCTTTCCAAATTCAGCTTTCTAAATTATAGACAAAAGTACTTGTGATACGTTGAAATTGTTACATTTCGTTTAATGGTGTGCCAACGAAAAAGTGTGAGGACGCCTGATGTAAGGAGTTGGGTTAAAACGAAGGTAAGTTGTTCTTGTGCATTACCATAAATGCAAATGTGGCGGTGCAGGCACAGCTCAACTCAGGCGCGCAAGCAGAAAAGGGGCAGGAAAATATGAGACTTTTCGCGCGAGCTACACATCAGTCGCAATCATCCACTGAAACCGGCTGATGACCAGTATATTGGAATTTGAAAAACAAAATAAAAACTCAGAAATCTTAGAAGAAATTAAGAAAAACAAGAAAAGTGCACCTCGTGATTTAAATTACGTGACTCATGGAACATGCAGTTGCACGAGTATTTATGTAAAACCAAAACAAATGCAACTATTAAAATTTTATTTTACCTTTACATTTACTACACGATTTTTGCATTGTAATTTTAAAAATCAGATATAAATTACATATAGCAGTTGGGCCAACTATCCACACCCCCTTCCCCCTCCCCAAATTAAAAATTTAATTTTGTGTCTGGCTCCATTGTTTCTTAACCTACGCACCAGAAAATCATTTGTGGCCAACTTAAGGCTCAGCTGCTCTACGAGTGGGAAAATCGTCCGTACAACCCACTAAATAGGTGGCTGGCTGAGCCCCAGAAAACATTTTTTGACTCTGCCGGGAATCGAAAGACCCTTCCTTCGTCGTCTGGTCATAGATCTTCGGAAAATATGAAACTTTTGTAATGGTAGTATTTTTCTAGATTGTGACATAGCAATATGACGGTCATGCGGATGTATTTTTCATGGCCGTAACTAATGAACTGTTACAGGCATGAATGTGAAATACGGTAAGGAAATAGACCATAAAATTTCAAATAATATAAGAGGTAATGTTTATAAGTCAACAAAATCCAGCGTGGTGCCGACGCTAAATTTTTTGGATTATTCGACAAAATAAACATCAAGCCTACTGTTCGTATTAGCACAACAAGTTATTCACAAAACGTAAAATTCAAGTTAATAATAATAATAATAATAACATTTTACAGCGTGTAACTTTGGAAGCTGAAGTGCCTACGTGTAATTTTACAAAGAAGAGAGCGACTGACCATGGAACTTCAAAACTCAGGTAGATGCTTTTCAGCTTATTGGAGTTAGTAGTAATGTTGTTTCAAACAGGAATAATAATAATAATAATAATAATAGTGGTATAGTTTATACAATAGAAAAACAGGCTTTGCATTCTACTGGGGAACACCTTATTGCTGTTTACATATTTGTGGTTCATCTTCTGTGCTATTCATTCATACGGAATTTAAAATCATCATATCAACTGATGCATTATTCGGTGTCGAAAGTGACCTAGGCCCTATATGAAAAAATTTCATATAACTCATTTGACAATGTTATACAACGTTGTGTAACAACACAAACATTCACAATAAAATAACATAAGCAGCCATGTTGGTCTACCAGTTCCGAGGTTTTGTACATTGTTATTCAATAGGTTATCCACATTATTATTAATTAGAGCGCGCATTTGCTATGTTCTATCAATGCGTATTTTATCTATAATTCTATATGTATGCACCTCTGGGCACCAACCATTTATAAGCGGTCTGTTTAAAGGATAACCGGGTAGACCGAAATCGGATGGGTACTAATAACATTTAGTTTCAGCCTACAGCTTCGGTGTACTTTGTTACATTGCCGTGAAATGTCAAAGCACATTATTTAATTATGCTGTTTCCACTACAGTATAATTACGGGCGCGTGACATAATAAGAGACGAGTAGGTGAAATGCTGTAATAATACGAGGGGGTGCTGATAAGTCCTTAGCACGACCTATTTCCCGATGTCGTAGGACGGAATCGATAGAGTCGTTGGAAAGGGGGGGGGTCTGTTCATGTGCCGAACTGCAAGGCTTTTCTTGTTACAGAGGCTGAAAGGAAGCATGTTAGGCGACGCACGCGATTTCAACAACATGGAGACGCGAGCTAACAAAAAGATTTTTTTCCCTGCAAAACAAGGTGGCGAAGGAAATTCACGCCATTCTGACAGAAACGTTAGGGGAACATGCACCATCGTATGCCACCGTCAAAAACTGGGTGGCCCAGTTTAAACGTGGTGATTTTTCCACCTGTGATGCGCCTCGCCCTGGACGACCTCCGGAGAATATTTATCAAATTCACGAGCTAATCTTGGAAGACCGCCGGATTTCGGCTAAATCAATAGCTGAGAAACTGGACATCTCACGTGAGCGGGTTGGGTCCTTTATTCATGAAGAACTGGACATGCGGAAGCTCTCCGCGAAGTGGTTTCCGAAATGCCTGAACGCGAATCAAAAACGTCAAAGTTGCCAGTCCTCTGAACAAATTTGGAATTTTTTGGCGCGATTCAAAATATTTCCTGTCGCGATTAGTGACCATGGACGAAACCTGGTTATGTCACCATCACCCGGAGACAAAGCAACAATCAATGGAGTGGTGGCATGGCGGCTCACCCCGCCCCAAAAAATTCCGAGTGGAAAAATCCGCTAGAAAATTTCTCGCCTCGATTTTTTGGGATCAAGACGGCATCCTCCCATTGATTATCGTCCAAAAGGCCAAACTATCAACGCGGAGTGTTACTCATCTATGCTGGTGCAATTGAAGGACTTTTGAAGGAAAAACGCCGCGGGAAGGTCACCAAGGGTTTCTTGTTCTTGCACGACAATGCCCCGGCTCACCGAGCACTTGCAACCCAGAAAAACTGGCCTACCTGGGCTTCCACTGTCTTGATCACCCACCCTGTTCTCCGGATGTGGCCCCGTTGGACTACCATCTGTTCTCTGGACTGAAAAAACAATTGGAAGGTCGCCATTTTTCGTCTGACGAGGAGGTCATTGCTGCCGCGGAGACCTGGTTGGACGGACAACCTTCTGATTTTTTCTTTTGAGTAGCTTGCAAAAGTTAGAGCAACGGACTAAGAAGTTTATTGAGCTTCGTGGGGAGTATGTTGAATAAATCTCGAGTTTGGTCGCTGTAGTTTGCTTCCTTCCTGGTCGGGCTAAGGACTTATCAGCACCCCCTCATTGCCATATTGGGCAAACCAAAATAAAATGTCTTAGAGGTTGCGAAAAGTGTTAGAAGAGACAGCGCGCAAAAAAATGAAAACGAAATGATTGTATGAACATAGATTGGAGTAAGACATTTCGTCTATCAATTTATAAAATGTAAACAATACCACAACAGGGTCTCGATTACGTGACTTAAACGGGATCGACAGGTGGTCGGAATAACGAAAATTTCGGATAATGCGAAAATGTTTTGGGCCTCGGAAAATTTCTGAATCAATTCATGTGTTCTTTCGGTTCTTATACACGCAACTCGTAGGGCAGTAGGAGCTACGTTTTTAAATGCGTCTGGCTTTTGTGTGTGTTTCCAATAGATGCCAAGCGCGCAGCGCAAAATTGTAAATAGTATGTCGAATGTCTATATCGGATAATTGGGACTTGCTCTTTAAGCAGAAAAGAGTGAGAGACAAAGAGGTGTACGAAGAAAGAGACGAAGATTACGCTCTGGTCGTGTGGAAACTGCTCGTACCCTTTTCCCACCTTCAAGACCTTGCGGAAACGAGAGAGGCCTGTGGTGATAAACATGGATCACAGTACGTGTCTGCTCTCTTATCCGTGCCAGTTGGAAGCCCTATAGGTCATGTTCTGTACTATAGGCGGCGGTGTTTATTCTACTGAAGTACGTTGTGGTGTCCCGATCCTGAGATCGTCCCATATCTGTGTATGAGGTGTGTCAGTCAGTGATTGTGTTTTTGGTTTGGGTTTGGCATTTTTCAGTATTTGGTTTTAGACGAGGATTAGGTGCATTAACTGCTTGCTTGCACGCTGTTAAGAGAACTTATAATTTTTTGACTTGTGTATGGTCTTGCTATAAGTATCAATAGGTGAGTAATACGAACCTTTCGTTTGGTTCATTTATGGTACAATGCATCTAGTTACGAGTATTATCTGTAGGATTGAGGCGTTGAAAATCTTGCTAGAAATACGTAATGTGGCGGAGGATAGGTCTTTTGCAGTATAATTTCCAAGTTTTCATGTAGTATAAGAACGGGCCTTCCCCCCCCCCCCCCCCCCCCCCTTTTTTACCCACTTTTTTTTCTGGCCGTGCGCGCCGCGTTTGGTTTATTTTGGCCCGTTTTTGATGTTTTTTTATAGTTTCAGGAGGGCCGGGG
>Ga0131853_10004899_pt1 | contig 24075 bp, 17 predicted proteins | sample TergutLab28metaG_FD_92764 | JGI IMG/M metagenome (GOLD analysis project Ga0131853, IMG submission 92764) | Labiotermes labralis P1 segment gut microbial communities from Petit-Saut dam, French Guiana - Lab288 P1 (version 2) (version 2) | ecosystem: Host-associated > Arthropoda: Insects >...
AATATGTATTTGGTAATCAATAAGTGTGTAACAGCTGTCAAAGTTTCAAACTTCTCTGGCCATTATCTCCGTAACCGTTCAACTTTGGACATGGGTGTTTTGGGTTATATCGGTATACTTTAAAATAAGGAACACCCTCCCGAAGTCTGGCACATTCCTCCTGGGACACCCTGTTTGAGACACAGGTCAACGAGTAATTTAGTTCAATCGTGAAAGGCAATACAATACAACAAGAAGCAAGAAGGTCTGAGTACACCAGCCCCTTTCATTACAAATGCTGTTATGATGATGATGCCTTTCAAAGTACAGCACAATGAGACTGTCGATGGAAGCAATGGTGACATACAGGGATTTCCGTTCTCTGCCTACTGTTGTATTCCCCTCTGGCCACCTCTGGGTTGTCAATCAGCCGAAAGAACTTGCTGTTAGTGAAGGTAATGATGGTCAATATTAAAATGAACAGAACTGCAAGATGAATGGCGATGAACATAGGTACATGCACTACAAGGGGGAATCTTAACAGTTCTAAGGAAATATGAAGGGTGTCAACTCACTGAACTTCCTTCTGTTGTTTTGCCTCATACAGGAGCTTTACATACACTTTAACCATAACGTGTCAGAACATATTTGACTGCTGTGGTTATGTTTAACAAGTGACATGCAATATGAGCAGGAAAGTTATGTCCATGTTCTCACATCTGACTGGTAATAAAAATACAGTAGACACACAACACAAGGAACTTACAGGTCCAATAATGTGTGCTCCCAGCAGCCTGTCAGTCACCTTATCTCCAAGAACTTTCACAAATCCGTCAGTATCATTGTTGGTCTTGGCCCTGCTGTTTGCAGTAAACGGGAATTTGCCAACCTTAAATTCAACACCCTAGAGAGCAAAAACTAATTTCAATACAAAACAGCAAACCTACTGCAGTTCATCACAAGAGATACTAATAATTTTGTAACAACAACAAATTTGCATTTTCAAAGGTTCTGCAGTGATGAATGAAGTTTATTCACAATTTACCACGCCTCGATATTAAACAATACAGAAATTTATGCAACTGTTAAAAAAACCTACTATAATAGAGACAATAAGGTTAAATAGATTACGTTGGTTTGGGCATAAACAGAGAGTGGAAGAAAACAGAATTCCCAAAAGGGTATTATGTATGAATTTGGGAACAACAAGATTGAGAGGCAGACCCAGAAATAGATGGCAAGATGAGGTGAGAGAGGATGGAAGAATAGTTGGTGGAGGAGGGTGGCAGGAAAAAGTACACAACACAGAGGAATGGAAGAAGCTCCTGACAACGGCAAGGAATCGTCACATTCTGCACATGCCAATGGAACAAATGAATTTATCAAGCCTTGCTTATGAGCCAGACAATGAAAAGGAGATATATATAAAATTCATCGCAATGTAACTTTTGAAAACTATGACACCATCCTTTTGGTGGTAACAGTGTACTGTAGCACAAGTGTCTGACACTAACACACAAACAAGCTGCAATATGGTGTCATTAGTCAAAAAAGGAATATCTACAACTTCCTGTGAAACCCCAAGTCTTTTAAAAATTCTCTTACATGTTTTCAATTACAAATTATCTTCAGTACTTGACAGCTGTAATATATAATTTTAACATCACTTCCTAACATGTATGCTACTGTACAGTTGCTAAATTTATCCACAGAGAATTCATAAGATATGTTTACAACTAAATTTCACAAAATGAGATACAGAAAAAATTGCATGTTAGTCCAAGATAAGAGGAACAGACCCACCTCCAGCCTAGAATGGTTTATACAAGTTTTGTATAATCCAATCATTATTCCCCTTGTCCTGTAACTGTGGTTCTGTTACACTTACATCAGTCTTCAGATCTTCCTCTGAACGGCCTACCCACGCAACCTCTGGGTGTGTGTAGATAACTGACGGGACACAATTGTAGTCAATGTGTACTGGACCTCCTGCAATACCCTCCATGCAAACAATGCCTTCATCTTCTGCTTTATGGGCCAACATTGGTCCATGGATACAGTCACCAATGGCATAGATACTGCAACAACACACAAACATTACTCAAAGCGGACACGACCCAGACATGTGCACAAGGCAGAAAACATGAGACGCCATAAAGGTATGACAGGCAAAACAAGCGATATCATTTGGGTATGACAGGTAAAACACGAGACATCATAAGGCTATGACAGGTGAAACAAGAACAAAGAAGATACTGAGGGGCATTGCTCCTGGCAATCCACAAAGTGAGTAGTTTCTGAAGATCAGAAAACAAAGTGCCTCTTTGTGGCAATTCTGTACCATTACACAGAAAGGGATCTAGTTGTTTACATTAATAAACAACCTGTAGCATACCTCACATTACTTGTTACATTTTTACAGTCAAGAGAAAGCACATACTTGGGAATTACTGTTTGGAATCGAGAATTTACAGGAATGCGCCCTTTCTCATCACGCTCAATTCCCAGTTCTTCAAGACCAAGGTTTACAGTGTATGGACGTCGACCCACACATACCAGCAACACATCACAATCCAGCTGGAACAGAACAAATTATACCCAATTAGAATTCAAACTCTGTCATGGTACTTTAGCCCTGTTCTGTGTATTATTTTAAACCTATTACACTTAGAAGATATACAGATCTGTAGGCTATACTAAGTCATAACTTTATGAACATTCACTTAACAAATTTTTATATGAATAAAGATTAAAGATAAAGTTGACCCTGGGTACATCACTGACGCATACAAGTGGAGGAGAGGTATAGTTCCATTTGTTCTTAACCTCAGCAAAAGATGGAGATGAGTGGGGTCACCCCTACGCCCTGGCCACTTTATCCAAAGGAACCCCCAGTAACCGGTGAACAGGAGACAGGGGGGGGCCCAGAGTCAAAGTGGATGTTATGAAGAAGGAAAAAAAATCTCTTGCCCCCCGACAAAAATCAAACCTCTATAAGCGTTACAGTTAGTTTAAGTTTTATGAGATGTTAAAGTTTTATATTTGATAGACTGGATGGATATGTTTTGATTAGTAATTTAGTTTGGGTGGAATGGAGAGTGTAACGGTTTTGTATAGCAGCTTACAGGGATAGAGAGGGTGAGAGGGTGACAGAGAGAGAGAGAGAGAGAGAAGACAAGTAAGACATGGGGAGATTATGCTAGTGCGATATGGGAACAGTGTTACGTGAACCAATAGAAACAAAGTATTTCTAATTTTGACTGTTGATTCTATTAGGGAGTAGTAGGATTTAAACAGCTAGCCAATTGGGAAGGGTAAGAATATTTAAGTGGGGATGGATTTGAATGTGTGAGTTTGAAACCTTAACGTAAGTAAGTAGTCCATTTCCTACCCAGGATGTGAGAAGTTGTGTACATGATACCGAGGCTAATAGTGCATAGATTTTTAATGGTGCCTCCATACATGCAAAAGTCTGTAAAACTTTAATAATCTGGTGAAATAATACAAAGAATACTTTATGGTGTACAGTTATTTATTCCCGATTTGCTACTTAGAACAATTAGATTCCCTGAGATTAAGACATGCAAAACAACTGATGAGCTGGGTTAGGTTATACTCCCAGTCCTCCAGCCCATAGTCCAGTTACTTTAATGACTATACTACTCCCAATATTAATTAAATTTCATACTTAATACCCAACTCTTGGCTATATTGTAAATATGCTCTTTAATTATGAAATTAATCAACCATGTATTTAAGCACTCACACTAAAGAACCAATACAAGCTACACTGCAACTAGCACAGTGATGTAATCATTCTCTCACCTCCTCTTTCTTTGATGGATCCTTGACATTTTCTATACTGACTCGAATGATTTCACCCTCTTTGCTTGCACCCGTCACCTTGTGACCCAGCTTGAATTTTATCCCTTGCTTTCCTAGAACTCGCTGGAAAGTCTTGGATACTTCTCCATCAATACCAACTCCACCAATAGAATTTAGAAATTCAACTGCTGTGACTTCTGCTCCCAAACGGCCCCATACTGAGCCCTGAAAGAAGAAAGCTATTTAACCATGCTCTTAAAATCCAGCATGACTGTGCAGTAACAAGTATAGTAAAAATGCAACAGAATGAGCAGGATGTGACACAGCAGTGGAAAGAAACAAATAATCTTACCAGTTCAAGTCCTATAACACCAGCTCCAATGACAATAAGTTTCTTAGGTACTGCTGACAAAGAAAGTGCACCAGTCGAAGATACTACGGTCTTTTCATCAATCTGCAGAAGACACACAAAAAAGAAAACCAAAAGTTGAAATTAAATTCTGCTTTTAATCAAGTTACTGCAGCCATACAATGCTGATTCCCATGCCAAGTGCTCTGATAAACTGCCATCAACACAACCAGAAAATGTTGATGGCAATTTATTTCCCACGTATATTTAACACAACAGGACACACACACACACACACACAAAAGACACAAATAAATACCATTCCTATTGTTGCCTTTTACATCCCTCTTCTAAGTTAACCTGAAATTAAATTGTCAGAAATCCTCAAGGCTTATAACAGGAAAAATCACAAAGAATACCTTGGAGTAAATGTAGCTGCTTGGTTCCAGTTCTGTACTGTGTGTGTGTGTGTGAGTGGACTCTACTTCCTCCATACTTCTTTCAAGTAAAGTAAAGTAAAGAAAGTAACATAAAGTAAAGAAACATAAGGTAGGGTAAAGTAAGGTAAAATAAGGTAAGGAAAGGTAAGGTTAGGTAAGCTAATGTAAGGTACGGTACAGCAAGGTAAGGTAATGTAAAGTAAAATGAGGTAACATAAGGTAAGGTAAAGTAAAGTAAATTACACTTGTCTGTCTATGTGACATCAGGGCATAGACAAGGGTTGTATAGGTCCACTAATTCTTCAGCTCTGCACTAGAGAGAGATGAGTGGTCAGCCTCATTCCCCAATCAATTTACTCCTTGGGAAAGATCCCTGGTACCCACTGCATAAAAGGTTGTGTGGGCCCCTGAGCCAGTTTGGATGTTTTGGGGACGGGACAGATCCCTCTAAAATTATCCATTTATTTCTGTCAAGTTCTGGAAATTGTCTGATCTATATTAGGTCACATTTCTGTCACAGTATACAAATCATACAGTGGAATCTGCTAAACACAATTTCTTCTATGAGATGCTTCCGAATGCCTTGAAGAAACAGATTCAAACCGCAGTTCAAGTGAAACAATTATTGACAATGTGCTTCTGAATGCATTGAAGAAACAGATTCAAAGTGCAGTTCAAGTGAAACAATTACTGACAATGAGTTCAGCACTGTGCTGCCACCACAGTACACAATAATGCAACAGTGAACGGTTCCCACACGCTTTCAAGGATCACAGTGCCTTCTCTTCAGGATCAAGCAGTCCATGGTGGCTGACCCTGATGATGATGATGATGATGCTATTATTATCCTCTGAAACAGAAGAAACTCTTAACCCAACAAGACAACACAACATCCCAGAAGACTCAAATCTTCAGCAATGTCACCATCATAACCCCAAACATCACACACATTATCCTCTTAATGAGGCAAGAAAACTAAACAGGCAGCAATGGGAAATTTCGATGTTCCATTATTAAAAAATTTACATTAAACTAATTTCATTAAAATCAAAATTAAAAGAAAACTTCAACAAAATGTACTGTCCGGACCTTCGCATTGGCGGGAGTCCTTGTAAGACCAACAACGAATATCTCTTTAATTCTCCTGCAAAAACAGTAGTGAAATGTACCATATTAGTAAAAAATTTAAAATAACAAATCCTGTTTACCTCTATTCCTGGGAATGGTGTAACTTCTGATCCAGTAGCAATTACAATATTTTTAGTTTTAACCACCTCACTAGAGCCATCTTGTTTCAAGGCTGTAACTTCATTGGTTCCTGTGATCTTCCCATGGCCTTTTATAAGAGTAACCTGTTCATAACAATTAAAACAAAAGTGACACACCTGCATAGCATTTAATTGCCAAGTTACATATATGTGACCATAAAGTGATATAATTTTATAGACTATGAAAAAATGTCAATGAAACAAAACACTGAACTATACACAGAATGGAATTACCACCAGTTTTGTACTAGCAGTCATGGTGCAACAAATTTTGATGAAAGCCTTCCTCTGTGCTTCAAAGTGTACACAAACTCATGTTATCAGAAATAATAAACAGAATTAAAACTTATTTAAACACAAGTTTCCAATACTGATCATATAACACTTCCCTTCTTGTTTACAATCTGCACTGTACAGTAATACACTTGTTGAGGCTTACCTTATTTTGCTTGAACAACTGTACAATTCCCCCAGTCAGAGCTTTTACTGCAGATAATTTGGCTTCCATAAATTTATCCAGATTCAATGATACCTGAGGAACTTAAAAATTAGAATTCAAATTAGATACTTACACCATGAAACAAATGCAAGTCTTAGGTTACATTTATAACACACTAATATTTACCTTCAATTCCTCTATTCTTGAAGTCATCTGAATGGGCCATGTGATAGTAATGTGAATTGTTTAATAATGCTTTAGATGGTATACAGCCAACATTAAGACATGTGCCACCTAGTGTCGGATCCTTTTCAATACACACAGTCTGAAAAACAGTCATGAGTGTGATGTTTCTAAACTTCCTGTAATATTCATAATTTCTGTAGTTACCTTAATTTGCAAGATAAAGAGATGTGCCCTGCTTTTCCAAGTTGGGAAGTGGGGCTTATGACCCCAACCCCAAGAAACACTGATGCTGAGAATCCTCAAAACTGTTAGCCAGATGGAACCACCTCATACAATCTACTAGACAAAAGGTTTTATTTCAACAGCATATTAGTCTCAGAAAAAATAAGCTATTTCTAACAAGGGACACAAATTGTCGGGATCACGGGCAGCAAGACTGCAGTGCTGTAGAGAAACTACATTCCACTAAGCTAACCAAAACTACAACATGTTGGCTCTACTGTAGCATAGGCCAGCCACTGCAGGAAAGTCTTCTGTAGAGATGAGGCAAAGGGCTTTCAATGTGGCAGTGGTGGGTGGAGCTAGCGGTGGTAGGAGGTGGCTTGACAGGCATGCGGTGTGGATGAGTGCCAGAATGACAGTGCACAGGATGCTGTGACCACCGAGATGATGTGTGGTGACCACCGTACCCACAGATCATACTGGACCCATCTCTCAATGCAAATTAACATGAAGAAGGGGTGGCAGGAAAGGCACGCAGCCCCCAAACATGTACTCTGCCAGGCAGAATATGCAGTGCGGCTTTCAGTTGTCAACACTGAGGTGAACCTTTATGTGTGTCCACATGGCATCGATAGTATTGGGGTGAGCACCAGTGTGTGCCCGATAGATGCGAGTAGTTTCACTGATATCACCTGACACAGATACGTATAGCAACCCCTGAAACACAGCACAGGTGCACAGTCACATGGGGAGTATTCCTGTGACAAGGAGCATTACACACATGACTACAGAGGGTGGGAAGGGATGAAAGACGAGCACCTTAATATGTTCCATATCCGTGAATGAAAGGAATATTTAAATAGATGCAGTACACCAATAAATGCAGCATAGTAAAATATGCCTTATCATATATTATTAATATTATTAAAATGTACATGTATCCTGATGATGTCACAATAGTGACCGAAACGTGTAGTTATTAATAATATACGATAAAGCATATTTTATTGTTGTGCATTGCTGGGTGTACTACATACATTTAAAAGAGTGCCTGACTTTGAAGGACAGCACGGACAATAACAGACAGCTAGCCTAAATGATAACTGTCATCTGTTGTTCGTCCTGTTAGCAAGGAGAACACTTTCTGTAACCAAAGTCTGTCTTGATTGACTGGTTCATCTTAAGTGGGTGGTAGTGGGCACAGTCACACTTGATGATGGCCCAGAACTCTTGTCTGCTCCATCACAGCACACTGGATTCATTGTGGTAAGCACATACTACAGTACAGCTAATATGTTTTGGGGTTGCACTTAACAAAAATCTATGAAAGAATACACCTTGGATCATGTAGTTCAGACAAGGAAATAGCATTCCCCACCCTTATACAGATGACCTTCATAAGACTATATGGCTACTTACATTCATCCCTAGCTGTGCAGCTTTAATGGCAGCAACATATCCACCAGGACCGGATCCAATAACAACAACATCTGCTTCTTGACCACTGGAATATAATCTGTTTTGCAGAGTTGGCAGAGATGATGCCACCCTTTGGCAACGTTGTATGCATGTTGGCTACAAAGAAATGGATAAGGTTATCATATGCCTACACTACAACAGCCTGCTCTGCATGAACATTAGAGGTCTAACGCAGATAAATGAAGTGTCAGAATACAATTACATTACATTACAATTAAATAGACCCCAAATACTTGTATTTGAGAACATAACATTTGTATCAACTAACACAATGTTGGTCCCACTTTGCAACTTCAAACAATATTTACAACTGGCGCTCCCTGTGGACCACATCCAAAATCCTGACCATGTTATCAAACTTACGAATTTTCTAAAATTTAATCTACAACACTGTAGGTTATAGTGTCTCCCGCCTTATTAATAAACATAAATGATTCTTACAGTTAAGAGAAACATAAACATTTAACTTAACTTGACCTACACCTACGATTCCCAAATTCGACAGCATAAAGAAATAGCCAAGAAGCCATGAAAATAGCAAATTATAAATCGCATTACTATTAAGCTTAACACAACAAACGTTAGTCCAGTTATAAAACATGAAACAAGAGCTGTTTCTAAATAACATAATAATTGGCTCAACTCTGTAATCATTTTAAAATACAACCCTACATAAGAGAAGGTCAGTAGTAACTACGTACAAGAAGTACAGCAATTCCTTCTCCACTAGTTCGAATAGCATAAGTCATACATCTTTTTGAATATTAACAAATATGACAACAGAAGCATCAATAAATATTCCACATTACTTACTTTTAAAGTTGCAGACAAGCGACTTAAAACGTTAGACTGCATACTTCCTAAGGTCCTTCGTGTTCTGCTGCACAGAAAAGGCCAAGTTAATGGCTACCAATCTCTCGTTAATAAATAGACATCGTCCAACTTAAATTTAAAAGAAGAAAGTAACAACGAATAACGACCGTAACTCATTTGGTACACTGTGGTACAGTGCAAGTTATAGTAATAAAGTACGTACACATTCGCTTATTGGTTTCTTACGATATAGAATTCCTAATCTTGGTAGCCCTGAGAAACAGGAGCCACATGTTCGGCAGATTAACACCGAATTATCGCTAAACTATAACTTTTAACTGTTCAACGGTTATATACTTCAAATCGAGCTTAATATGTGTGCTTATGATGCATAAACCTAAATATAATAATATCTGAAAAAGGTTACATTGAGTATGCGTGATTTCAGGCTTCCGCCGCGAAGTAGATGTGAAGTGTGCTCCTTGAGGTTATTAGCGAGTAGTGGCAATTTATTTCCGACGTTTTGGGAACCTGTCGGACGTCGGTAAGGAACTACCACTGCCCGTTGCATAGTAATGCAGAAAAGCGTAGTTTTGTTATTACAATGAGTATGATTTAACAATTTTTCCATATGAAATATATGAGTGACAGTTTAAGTAAAAAGCTTATCAAATTTTAATTAATTCATTAATATGCATTTGGAGATTCATTGGCTCATAAATTCCAAATATCCTAGAGTAATTTATATTACATTGACCTAGCTACACCCTGCCTTGAAAGGGACAATGTACCCTAACCTAGACTTAACTGAAAATGCCCGGGCAAATATGAAGTAAACCGAATTGCAAAAAGTAAAGTAAGTTCACGCTAGAACAGGCCCCAGAGGGGGAGTGGAGGTATAACTGTACTCTTTATTTTTGACCTCGGCACTAGGTGGAGTGGATGGTCAACACCATGTCATGCCTTCTTTACCCCTGAGAAAAACACCCAGCATCCATCATATGGGAGGCATGGTGAGTTCAAGGGTCGGTCTGGACGGGTGCGCAAAATCTCGCCCCACCGGGATGCGATTCACGGACCGCCCAGCCTGTAGTGGGTTCAAATGTAATTTAACTTGGAAGTTGGCAGGTTTTCATGGCGGTTGTTGATCAGATGCTACTTTTGTTTTGGGTTTATGTACTGTACAGTGGTTAACTCTTTGTGTTTTGGAGAAACATATGGCATCCCTGCTCAGGGTGAATGGATTTTTTGGGTGGATGCTGAAGTGATGCAGAGGAAAGTTGTGTCAGTCACATATGGAATTGCTGAACATACATCACTTAGTCAAACCTCTTCCAATTGTAGGTGTGGTGGATAACCTAAATGAAACAGAACCAAATCAAGACCTGCCCAGAAAGGCGGGCAAATGCACGTTTGGTTCTCAAGACAAGTTTGGCAACCTAACCTGAACATGTCTTACACTGTATTACCATCAACACTAATTCACTAGTTTATTTGTTGTTAGCATATGAATTTGGTTTGGATGCAATCACCAGTACCTTACTTTGATGTAATGTTTTCCATGTTGTGTTGGCCTGACAAGCAAATATATTAGCATATAAGTATTGATGGTAGTGAGTTGTAATAAAGTACATGCATAAAATAACATCATGGAAATCCAGTAAGGAAAATGACTTCAGTTAGTAGAACCATTTGTCCAGCCAAGGGAAGGCTGATGCACAAATCACATCAAAACTAATATTTCATCAAGCACACAAGTGACAATCTCTGGGAAAATGACAATGGTAAAGCCAACTCAACACCAAATCCAGCATAGAAATATTTTGTAATCAATCACATTCTCCTACAGTAAAAATGGTCATCCTGTATTTTCATTCTTCAGAACTATTTTTGAAGTGTTATTTGAATACAAATTCCTCAATGAACTTTCTTGTCTGTTATATTACATTAAAAGCAAGTTCTGACATGAGGGCTTTGTTTTTGTGTGAAATGATGCTGCTGCCCTGAGTGACTGGATTCAGTTGAAGGAAACATGTTTTTCTCGCAGCTGTATGTTTATATCGAGATTGATCCTACAAATGTGGGACCATAGCAGATGATACAGGACATAAAACAGAAACCTGAGAAACTAGATGAACCACTAACTTACAAGTAATGTTTATAAGCAGTGTCTTTAAAAAAGAATCATTATTTCCCAATAGAATATCACACAAATTTTAGCATTTTGACAATGAAATCACCAACTTTCCATCAACTCATCATGTCATTTAAGGTGAGCTTACCTGGCTTTCATTGGTTCTCCTGCAGTCCTTCTGCTAGAACATAAATGAAGGTAGGTTGGTGTCAACAGTCAGAAATAAGTACACACTAACAGAAATGCAGAAAAAGTTACTATAGACAGGAACTATCTGTTACAATACCCTAATTATGTGGCACAACACTATAATTAATATTAAGCTTGCAGGCCTCTTGTCTGAGAGATTTCAATTATGGATTCAGAAAGGATATCAGACAGTTAACAACAGAAACACTCACTTAAGAAAACAAAGCAATCTTTCGAACACCAAAATACATGTAATCAAAAAGTCTCTTTATTTCAGTGATAGTTAATGATGAACAATACAATCTGGGGTAAGTGGTACAATGCAAGCACCACTGGTTAAGAGGCAGCATAAATCCCACAGCTGGGCTAAAAAAAAAAACAATGCTAATTCCAAAAACTGAACTGTGGCCAATGAAACAACAGCTGATCACTTTACTGAAAGCCCAGGCTCATAGGGTTCATAACAGGTATGCTAAAGTGAACATAGCTTGAGTATTCTCTTGTACCTTTATTTATTACATAATTTTTCACAGCAGCAAATCCACAATACATTTGGTTATAACTGCTTTAGTACAGTTCACCTTCTTTTCACTTGATGCAATCTGTACATCACTGCAAGCTTTCTTCTAAGCATTATACCAAAATATTTTTTTCATCTAATACATATTTATGTCACTTAAATGATTAATTTGAGATGTTTTATTCATATAATTTAGTTTTTGTCTCTACTGTAATTCAAACATGATGGTGGTTTAATAACACTCTGTAGCACTCCAGTGGCATGAGATCTTTTTAGCTAAACCAGTCTCAGGATACAGGTTTTGTGGTATGTGACAATCCGTATGTGGGGATGTGGTTCCAGACATTTTGAAAGATCAAAGTACTTTCATCTTCAAGGGTCAAAGTCCAAGTAGAATACCCAAAAATGGGGAACAGTGTCACTTTTTACAGTTACAGTGATAAAGGTTGGTGGAAAGGTAGACTAGCCAATGAGGGCAGGTGTGGGATAGGCATGGGTGTGCTGGCACTGACTGTTAACCAGCAGGGGATCTGGTGGGCTACATATCAGGGGCCTTGAAGAGCGCCAGGACTGGTTAAGGTGCGGCAAGAAGATGAAGAAGGTGCAGTGGGTTCAAGCTGGGTGCACATTGTGAGGTAATCACCTGGGAACTATACTGTTTGCAATACAGTGTAGATGGAGTGTTGAAAAAAGAAGAAGCATGCAAGGACAGAGAGGCTAAATGTTGGTCACTGAGCAGTAATGAAGAGGGACGTTGGTAGGCACTGATCAGGCAGTGCTGAGAATGTGATACAGTAAGACCCCACTCACACCTCCCTTGATTGGCTTACCTAATCCACGTGTGAGGATAATAGCTGTCAATTAAAACTAAATTCTTTTAGTATGTTGTATGGTTTTAATGCAACATGTTTTGGCTCATACACAAGATGTCATTATCAGGCTGATAAAACACTGATGAAAAATTATGATGTAAATTGCATTGTTATTTAACATCATCCATATATGTAGCTGGGATCTCAACTTCACAAATACACATTACCTACTCCTCTGGCTACTGCCTCACTTTTCTGAATGTCAGCTACTTGTCTTGCACGGTTTGACCCTTGAAGTTGAAGGCACCTTGATCAGGAGTCGCTGGCATGACACAGGATCACATCCCAATATAACCTGAATCCTAAACCACTCAGCTGTGAGAACCCCAAATCTTACAGTTGTATGGACTCCTCATGGCATACCATGTGCCCACTATTTTCTGCCTCCAACTTAAAAAATAGTTTAACACATAAAAAACCAAGTCTCTTGCACATCTGTGCAAATCTTAATGCTCGAGTCCTTAGATCTTCAGTCTTTAAGACACTATAAAGAGCTACCCTACAGCAAAACAAACATATAACACACCCTAATATATTATGCTGTGAAAATAATGCAAGAGAGCACATGACGTGACTGTCAAACACTGCCTGAAGCTGATCGTGTTACTAATAGCTACCTGCCATCTTGTTTGAATCCTATACAACAAATCAAACTACGATCTTATAAATGAGAAGTTATCACTGTATGTCATAAATATAAGACATTGAAATGACAGCATTCTTCATGAAAATTACATCCACTCCTCAAAATTAAGCCGGACATACGCTGCAATTACCAACAAAAATATCATGAAACAAGTCACAAATGTTTAAATGGCAGGTTGGACACTGAAGTATTACTGTAACTATAACCTTACTCAGAAGTAGTTTACAAGTAGGATAGGTATTTGAGAGATGGGGTAATATTTAAGGCTTCTATTGGTAAGGTGTGGGAACGTACTGTGTGTCAATCGTGAATAGTGAGAACTGGGACTTGTGGTTTTACAGTAATGTTGGTTTGCATGTTATTTAATGGCACAGTTAAAACTGCAAATGTTATGCTGTATCATAAGGGATGATTGTCAAGGCTTCTTTCTTTCACATCACAGTGATAAGAGTATAATGACATCTTAACTTTCTTTTTATAAAAGACAATTAAAATATTAAAGCAGTCATTAAAAAAAAGGGAATAATGGTACACAAAATAATGATCAACTTCTTAGTTCAATTTTTTTTCATAAAAATATTCCCCTACCCTGTGGTCACACTACTGGAAGCAATTTCTTCAAAGTAAAAAAGTGTGGTAAGAAAACATAAAGCAGTCCCATTACAGGCCTGGAGTGGCCCAGAGGGTTCCAGGAAGTTAAGGTTCCCAGATTTTGTGACAATGGCACAGGATGGTCGTAAGGTTGTCAGCCTTTCGCACCGGCCGCCTTTACCCCCAGGAAATGCTCCTGGTACTCATTTCTGTTAGAGGCTGAGTCGACCCCAGGGCCATAGTGCGGCAGGAAGGATTTTATGTCAATGAAAATACCAATGACACCAGCTGGGATCGAACCAGTGACCTTCTGATTTGTAGCACAGCACCTTAACCACCGTGCTACCACGGTCCTCAAAAAAGTGTGGTAGGTAGTAAAATATTCAGTATTCAGAAGGAAATGGTTATGACCCTTTGAAGTAACTATTTAAGTTAGAAAAAATAACAAAACCCACAAGAATCTGTCACATAGGTGGATCTCTGGTTCAGATTGAAGCAGGTACCATACTAATTAAAGTCAGCTGCATTAGTACTTCAGTTAAGATGCCTGTAACATCAAAACAGAAATTGCCTTTTTCAAATTGCTGTCCCAGCTACTCCAGGAACTTACAAAAATCATTAAACCCCTAAAAATAAATGATTTCTTTGTCTGGTATCCAAATCACAAACCAATTAAAAATTCTGTAAGTTCTCTGCAATTACAAATCTAACTGATGCCATGGTGCAGTTAGCAATCATTCAGCTGGTTGCTTGAAATGGAACAGCTCATATCCATAGCAATATTGGACTGTATCCTGAGCCAGTTCTGTCCACCATACATTTAATCATGTGGTAGCAGAGCCCATCAGTTTAGTATGCCAATATCAAACCCTGCCATTGGACACAATTCTAAACCAGTTCCACCCACCTTCCTTCCTCACAACTTGTCTCCCTAAGATCCCCCTTAACATTTTCCTGTCACCTCATTGTTGATTGCTATTGTCCAAGATGTTTCCCTTTCAAACTTTGTTATGTATTCCTTAGTCTCCTCTATTCTAGCCACATGCCCAGCCTGATGTAGGTTTCTCAGTTTTGCTGTCCTAAGACTAGTAAGTAACCTGCATAAATCATGTGGTAACTAGTTACATAACAACCTAACCTTCATTTCCTTCAAAGCACATTTCTGTATTATCCATTAGAAGTTCAGACAATAGAAACTCAATTTGTATGGTGAACATGGATGCAAGGGGAAAGGGGGAAAGTTTGGTAGTTTACAGACTGAAAACTGAAGGTGTCTGAGAATCAAGACACTTGGTTCACATTTTATGACAGGCAGTGAATGGAAGGTGTTAGTGAAGCCTCTGATGACCCAAATGACATGTGGCATAATGAAACAGAATTTCTCTTGGCATTAAAATTAAGTAATCTGAACACATTACGATGTGGGAAATTAGTGCACAGTAAATGGACCATGTAAAATTAAAGCTGCAGGATCAAAAAATTACACTAAAATATCTTTTTGGTGGCAGTGATGGCCATAAGAATAGGATGGTTTCAGCTAATGCTTGAGGCAGAAAGGCCTTGCTGTTATGAAAAGAGGGAGCAACCATGTCACTGAAAAGGATACTACCAAGCAGACTTTAAAGGAAACAGGGGAGAAAAAAAGACATGGAAGAGAGAGTGCAGATAAAGAGGAAGCAGAACAAAGATGAGATCTTCACACTTCTGGGGCATTAAGCAGCGTTGATCGGTAGTTAGTCACTGACATTTCAGAATAGCCCATCTTCAAGGGTCAAGCAGTTCTGGACCCTTGAAGATGGGACTGACAGGCCATCCTGAAATATCCGTAACTAACAAACAATAAATGCTGCCTAAGGTCCCAAAAGAGCAAAGACCTCATTTACACAGTGGTTGAAGGCTGAAAACACACAGTAAAGATAACTTGGAAAAACAAAAATAATGTAAATGACCACAGAGCACAAGTCTACTGATAGCTTCTTCAGCAACGATGTACCATCTGCAAAGGTTACACAATGCTAAATGAGATACGAGAATTGCAGCCTGCTAGATGTTGAGAGGAACCCGTTGTGGTCTGACTGAGCATAGTAACTTGGGCAGAGGGAGATGAGGCTCAGGCAGGACTCAAACTGGGGACATCCTAAACAGAAGACACATGCACAACGCAGATAAAAAATGATGTTAAACTCTGGTAGACCTCACAGTGATGTACAATAAAACCCCATTAAAATGAAATACCACACAATTCAAAGCATGCGCCTTTCCCCAACTTGGGTTTTGTGTACTGTTGAATGTAGTTAACTTGTAACATGAAGTTATGTTACAGCCATCTGATTACTAAAAGCTTAATAATTCAAAATAAAGTATTATACAATTTTATGGATAATTCGTACAAACAGCTTCATAAATATTGGACACCCCTGGAACATAAGTCAAGGTAGTCTTATTTTATGAAACAATGAACTAGGATCAGATTTTGACAAATGTCAGTTATTGTCTGCTGGCTTTCATTTGGATGTAGATTGTATTAAATTATGCAATACAATGCATTCACAAATAAGTACAACAAGGGAACCTTCTAAATTCATTAAGTAAAAAAATCATAGCTTACAACATAACATCAGGACTTCAACCAACCACATAAGAGGCAGGTGTGCACTGGAAAAGTTGTAAAATTCAAAATCACTTCTTGATCCTGAACACTCAGATTCAACGAGGTGTTGCTGCATCCATAATGTATCTCTGCTCTACAGCATATCTCTGGATGCTGAATTGTGCACTGCACACAATTTTATCAATAGAAAGAAATTTCTTAAGAACAAACTTACAGTTAAAATATCATACTCACTACATAAAAGCAACATTTGTATCACAAGTCAGATGTTGACGAATATTGAGAGAAGCCATGTAAGATATATTATTCTAAACTTCACAGAAGGCCGTACCTTCGTTATGGCTTATGAAAACTCTCTGTTTAGTGTCTTTACAGCTGTGGATAAACAGTTCAATGATCCACTGGATCCACAGCCAAATCAAATGCTCTGTTTATGCATATTATTCCAAAAAATAGGCAATAATGAACTTTAAATTCCAATAAATTTGATAATGGCAGTTTGGGAATAGACAGTGCCATTTTTTTGCATAATGAATCTAATAGGTTTCTCTAAAGATAAGTGACAATGGCTGATTCATTACACCTTATTTAGTTGGACACTGCCTGAGATATGCCTAAAACATACCATGTTCTGGGAGAAAATTCTAGTCCCCTCTTCAGGTTTTATGGTATACCACTTACATAGTTACATATTTCAAGAACAATAAATTTTGCCAATACTATAAAGACATTAATGTTTCAACACATTTCTTGGACACACTGTAGACGTATCACATACAGCATCTGATCCAGTTGCAATAAAATCTATGAGGATATGACAAAACACTTGTCCATATATGCAGTGGCAAAGCGAATGATTCTGCAGTTACATCTGCAGCCAACATTCACCAAGTACAAATTCTGTAACCTTGTGACTTATGAAAGACCATACGAAATTATTGTCAGGCCTGATATGCTTTCCTTGTCTACACACATAACACAAATTTTCATTGTGAAACTACTTAAAATGCATCCATTCTGATCATCAGAAGCCTTGGTGACATTTGGTTGGCAGATAATACAGTATGTATAAAGAAAACTTAAGCATGGTAGAAGAATCACACTCACACAATACATCAGTCAAAGTTTATATGCAAAGGAAAGAGACTATGCTATCAGGTACATTTTTGGTGGACAGTTTAATTACTTGCTGATAGTGGACTGTCTTCATCCTGATCTTCACATTTAATTGTAAATATTCACACTAATTATATTTCCTATATTAAAATATAAGTGGGAAGTGTATGAAGTACAAGCATGGATATCTGAAACTGAAGTATATTTAAAAATACAACATTCTGCAACTATAACAGTTCAGCACCACATCTTAAATTTCCTTTACTTTACTTTCTTTGTTTCTGATATTTATGGCCATTTTTGTCAATGTATAAGTTCATACAAGACAGTGTTGATAAACCTGTGTTCCATGGACAGCTACCGGTCCAAAATTATGGTTAGCATTTGACTGTATTTATTTTACACCACTTGGACGAATTGCTACCAGTGGCGTACCCAGGAATTTTGTTCGAGGGCGGTTCAACAAATTCAGTTGAGGACAGAGGACAGAGAGAACAGGGATCTGGGGGCAGTAGTCCCCTAGTCAGGGGTTCTGGAGGAAGCTGTAATTTGGTACAAGAAATTTCATTTCACATAGTAAAATTTTCTTAATTTTTGGTACTTTAAGACTATTATGATGACAACCAATTTATGTCATTGCTAATGTAAAACAATTGCGAACCGGCGGTAGTTTTTGAATTTTACTGCCTTTTTTGTGAACATCTTGGTGTGTTGGCATCCTAAATTCAGCAATTTTTAACAGTTTTCACAATTGGGTTGAGTTTGGCACGATTTTGGAGGGCCTTCAGAATTTCGGGGGGGGGTTTGAACACCCCAAACCCCCCCCCCCTCGGTACGCCACTGATTGCTACTAAACAAACTACTGACCACTTCACTTTCTTTCTAGCACCTAAACAGTTCTGTTGAACATTACTAGTCTTCTGTCTTTCCATTTGTTCTCCAACCCTCGACAGCACAGTCAGCAATGTATATACCACCAACTTTCAACACTAAAAAACTGTGCGCTTTGCCAAGTTATATTTTTGTGTACAGTCTTCTCAATAAAGAATCAGTACGTTTATTGTGAGATATGAACTGAATGTTTAAATATTAGTTATCATACATTAACTTCAGCCTTCAACATTACACAACCTCATACCTAACACTGATCTTAATGTTAATTTCCCACCTCATTCTCATCTTCCTAAGCTACCACTTTTCAAGTTACCCCATCTAAAATTCCGTAAGAATTACATGTTTCACCCATCCCAAATACATTCCCATTCTATCACTGGATGGCCAGCACATATTACAACACTTACTGTGCATAAGGGGCGTCAGGATTTATACAAGCAATTTAATATTCTCAATTACATGATACATCAAACCATCTATTTGCCAAACAAACCACAGTATCATTACTATAATTTATAATTTGCTATGTCTACCCAGCATCATTGGCATTCCCATTAAAAAAGTGATATACCACATCACAGTAATATAAATATCCTGACGCAACTAGTCCATGGTGCACAACCATTTCAGGTTCACTTCTTCTTCTAATGCACTTCATCCCATTTTCAAGCTTCAGGCTCCATGATCTCCTTCTTCCAACCTTCTCTCTTCCATGATGCAGCCTTCCAGTTCCACATCTACAACAAATCTATGGCATCCCTCCAAACAGCATTCTCCTATGTACCTCCAGGCTTTCCCATGGGACTTCTTCCCCATTACATCTACTCATTATGTCTTTGGGAACAAGAGACTCACCTATTCTTACTACATGGCCAGACCACTGTAGTCTCTTCTGGCGCAGAAATGTTGAAAGCATCATGTAATTCTACAATATGTAAGCCTCTCTGTTGTCTCTATTATCCTTTCAAATGAGCAGACCATATTTATAGCATTCTGGGAAAGGGTTCATGTTTCAGTACCATACAGAACAATGCTGGAAGTGTTACATATAGCATTATCAAACTCTTCAGCTGGTACTGCAATACTTGATCAGTGGTACAATGGAAAAATTAGCCTATTAAGCTTTTTGAATTCAGCCCTGTATTTCCTGTGGGTCCTCATTTTGGCTTGTAAAGCAGATGCCAAAATAAAAAATGTAACAACTAACTCAATCCCGTAATTACTCACATCAATACTCTCTTCCAGGTGCCTTCTTCTTGAGGATTGTATCAGCATCTTGGCTATTATGCTCAATCATTCTCAGGCCAAGGGTCCTCATTGTTACCTCTAAAGCAGTAAGAACTTCCTTGACAGACTATACTGAACTATCCATCAGATTTGCATCAGCAGGACAACCAGTGATCTGTGTAGACTTCTACATGATTGTCTTGTGTCAGCCTGTAACTTTCTGAAAACATACTTTAGTGAAGTTTTGAAGTAAGAGTCTGAATACAGCACTACTCTTGCACAAAATCTATTGTGAAAAGAGTGAATAGTTTAAACTACAGCAAATTTCTGGGAATAAAACTGATATAGAAGAACATACAAACACTTCCAATTTGTTTATACCAAAATGAGTTTTTATAACAACTGGATTACTTTCTCTGTTAAGAATGAAGACCACTTCCTGCACTTCTAAATAACAGCACCTAGTGGCCTTGGAGACCGAGGAGTTATGTCAGCTCACTATTTTCATCTTATGCAATTGACACCCCAACCATAACATACATGACAAAATTTATTATAGTACTTAACACAAAAGTATATATATATATACTACAATTCTTCAGACATAAATGTACCTGTAGTGTAAATGCATTAAATAAACATAATGATGCTTTAAAATAAGAACACAAAATTAAAGGCCTATTTTCCAAAATCACAAACACGTGACAGACACGCTTTTCTGGAATGATAAATTGTTTCTTTCTTGTCTTCCTTCACAGGAAATGGGCATCTGATTCCTGTTTTACAAATCTAAGTTTAAACAGTCTTTGCATCTATTTCAATGTGTTACAATATCTCGTTCTTTTCTGCGATCATACACATACCCATATATGTGCAAAATCACTCCACATTTGCATAAATTTACTTCAAAATTTAGTGTGTCACAAACTACGTTTCTCATTTAAAGGTCAGCTGTCCCCTCAATGCAACTCCCAGCAATGCCATAAGAAATCTCATGTGTGCATCCCAATTCTTATTTTGTTACTCATGCTCATTACCTATCAGTCACTTCCGAAACACAAACTGTAAATTTATTATGCAAATTCAGAGGTTGCTGTTCTTTAGTTAGGTTTGCTTTCAGAAATATTGTACATCCTGAGTGAAATGTATTCTGCTTTCAATATCCACCCAAAAATAACAAACCATTACAATACAACCCTCAACTAATCAAACAGTTTTTCTACAAGAAACTGTATTTCCCAATTGGGACAGACACACAAACTAATCTCTACGCATGTTCTGTTACATGTATGATAACTGATACACATGACAGCATTTCTCCAAACCTTACATGGAATGTATAGTAATGCCAAATATGATCTACACCTTCTGGCAACTCAGTAAAAAACTGTTTCCTCACCAATATCTGATTTGAAATTGGTTTAACATAGCATAGTTATATATTGAATTTGTTCTTTTCATGTATCTTATTTCTGTGACTCTGAGAAACTGCTAGCAGCAAAGAAGCAGTACAGCTTCCAGCTACCACATATACTCATCAGTGATGCAATAACACTTGGTCATCCACAAACACGTGCATTGGATGGTTAATGCATGTACATCTTTCCAGCAAAAACATGTAATATGGATGTTGCACCACACGTTCAAAGTACGAGACAACATCTTTGAAATTTCTGTCATGTAAGACAATCCACTGTGTATAACCAAGTGCTGTAAATAGCATGTACTTAGTATGCTGTTTTGCTTTAACAGATATTCTATTCCCTCCATCAGGACAGATCCATAACAGGTGATGGATATATTTCTGCAGACTTGGCTATTTTTGGTGTCCAGATGTCATCTGGTAGGTTGGTATTTGGTTTGGGCACCATTTTATATAAAGAATTATGGGCTTGCCTTTTGTTTCACACAGAGCCACTTGAATCACCTGGAAATACAAGGGCATTCTCTGCTCCGTAAGATGGTGATGGTGAACATCGTGCATCAAATGATGCACGGCTTGCAGAGCTGAAACTGCTGGAGCTAAGGTCTTCATAACTTGCTACGGACTGGCTCCCACCTAACAGAGATACAGAAAACTTTAGCTCCCATAAATGATGTAAAATATTTTAAGTCCTATTCAGCAAATATGGACACACCAGAACCACTAAAGTCCTATAACATTTACACCAAAAATTATGTATGAAAAAAAAATCTTGTCTTCTGTATTTAAACCCAATCCACATTAACATGGCATACTACAATATTTCTTTCAAATTTTGCTTGCAAGGCTTATGAACATGGCTGAAATGTTAATACCGTAAATGGGCAATTGGTTGGTTAGTCACGATTTTGTTCCAGACTTCACTTATAGTGGCCACAAATTTCTTCTGAGTCAGTATTTTCAAATATATGTAACAGCCCATGGACATAACAACCCAGGAAAAGTTTAGTATGTTTGATGCTTCCTCTAATAATAATAATAATAATATTTAACTGCAAATGGGCTGTTGCCCGGTGGTAGTGGTTATTATGCATGTACATAAACATGAAATAAGGATCTAAGAGATTTAAGTCGGGAGGGCTACATGAGAAGCATGCGCTAGCAACTTGGAGTCTTGGGAACCATCTCAGCATTCACTTTTAGACACAGGGAAACCAAGAAAAACCTGTGCCGAGGTGGCTGGTCACAGGACCTTCTGCATACTGACTTCTAGCCAGCCTACAAAACAACACAGTGATGTGTGCAGCTGCAAACATACTTAAGAAACTTGGCCCACACCCACTAACTAAACATTTATAGTAAGTTAAAAACACTTGTGCACTAATGCATTACCCTCAGATGGACCCTGGTACTATGGTACCAGGGTTCATACTATCATAATTTGGACCCTGTTTTACCACATTCAGTATTACAAATGGCAATTACATTCCTGAACAAGGTTAGGTATTTTTACAAAGATGCTATAAATATGAGAATTATTCAAAACTCTAAACTGTCTTAAACTATTCACATGGTATTAACATGTCATGAAAATCCTCTACAGTCTCAACTCCTCCACAATAGCAACAGGTAGCAACAACAGTTGACTAGTACTAGGTGCTGTAGATACAGTTATTTGTGCTCCTGTGATGGGTGGAGAAACCACCCGAAACATGTAGAGCAATTTACAGATAAAATAAACTGTGTATAGTTGCATCTTGTTGGACATTTATTGACAAGAAATCAGCACATAATAGGTAACGCTAACATGCGTAACTTTCGTATCACAGAATAGCTGGCTAAGGTACATTTATTTACATAATCATTGGTACTTCTTGTCTGTATTTTGCAATCGATTTTTCTGAAGATGGCCTTACAGGCCAAAATATGTTGTGGAAGAATAATGTTGTTGTACTCCTATACTGTCTGTGTACTTTACTAGCTTTTACAGACCCACTTCCATTTAAACTTTCACACCACACATACCAACTTCTGTCAAGTGTTTTAATAATAGATGCCACTAACAAGTGCATGAATATGCTACACACTGAGACAAAAAAAAAGTGGCTCTATATTTGAGGAAATGCAACACATACTTTCACAGTTTTATACAGTCAAAGTTGTGTATCTCCAGTGATATGCAATAATCAAACAAGAATTGGGGAGGACAGATTATGGCTTTAGAATTCACGGAAAAGCACGAAAAATCTGGTGGAAAAGCGGAAGGTCAACAAAAATTAAACAGACATCTATACTGTAAATTTTAATCCACTGTGTTGAGATCTCAGGAAGGCATATGTACGATACAAACAACACACACAGACATATCTGCTGCATGTTTCTGAAATATGCTTTCATATTCTTCCTTGCACTTACTACTATTACAATGCAATGGCACACAGACCTTCAACTTCAGATTATTTACAATATGGACAATTGGTTATTGAGAAAAAATAAATATATAAATGTGCTGTATCTCATTTAATATATGGTTACACACTGCAGTACAGATGTACAATGCAGCCTTTAGTTAGGCTGAAAGTAACAGTTCTTTCTGCATATGTGCTCATTTTGGTACACAGTCACAGAAAATAAACTCAATCCTATCACAGATGTTTTCAAACATAAACTGCCCAATTAGCACACTGTGGCTGAAACAGGTGGGGGGGGGGGGGGGGGGGGGGGGAGAGAAAAAAATAAAAAAATTTTACAAAAATTTGTTTTAAAATTTAAAAAAATTTGGGGGCGGTCCCCGGGGGGGACCAGAACCAGGGGGGGGGGGGTTGGGTGGCTCCAGCGTGAAATGTTGTGCT
>Ga0131853_10004900_pt1 | contig 24075 bp, 16 predicted proteins | sample TergutLab28metaG_FD_92764 | JGI IMG/M metagenome (GOLD analysis project Ga0131853, IMG submission 92764) | Labiotermes labralis P1 segment gut microbial communities from Petit-Saut dam, French Guiana - Lab288 P1 (version 2) (version 2) | ecosystem: Host-associated > Arthropoda: Insects >...
ATTAAAGAAAATGATTAAAGCATTGTGGCGAATATTGGGGAAGAAAAAAAAAAAAGGGGAGGGGGGAAGGGGGGGGAGGGGGGGGGGGGGGGGGACAGGAGGTGGCAAAATGAGCAACATAAAGAATATTTTCAAAAAATAATTATTTTGTGAATGCTTCCAGTTTACTACCCAAAAACATAAAGATTAATATATAAAATCAAATAAAAGTAAATTCAATAAATAGTTGTGATTTTATTAATTCATAATTTATGTTATGGGCAGCAATGGTAGTTACTTGCCCTGGGTGCCAGAAAACCTAGCTATGCCATTGCAGGTGACAGTACACTCTCAGAGAACTGGAGAAATTCATGAATCTTATAGTTATGACACTGGAACTCTTTATATTTCTTGTCTGTTTTCAGGGCTATAGCATTACCTGGATGGAAAATCTTTCCTATAGTCTTGGTGTGGTATCCATTTTCCTTGAAATGTTGAGGCAAAGTTGTAAAATTGCCGGCAGCTGTGCGCCAGTAGCTATAGAAATCGTAGAGGTGAAGTGTGTCTGGTCGTCTGCTTGTTAAGAATGAGTTACGACTGGGAGCACATAACGCTTGCTGAAACAAGCAAACAGTCTCGTTGAATTGACTCCATTGTACACAGTATGATCCAGCGATCACCTTTCGTCAGTGACCCAATGGATCATCACCATGACCTAATCACCTGACATCTGTCAGAATGGACTGTGGAAAACCATATCAACCCTCAGGATAGTCAGTGTCCAAGCCAAGATTTGAACCAGCCATCTACCCACTGCAAGTAAGAAGTGTTACCACTACACCAACCTCAATCCTATCAAAAACCTAAAGATTAAACTGCATCAAACTCCAGTGTTACCAACTGTGTTGTATGGGTGGTCCACATGGTTTGTCATTCTAAGAGAAAGACAGAGACCAGCAGTGTAACAGGATGACTTTGTTGCATGCAGAGGGATGACTTTCCCTTTGCCTTTTACTTTACCTTTAAAGGTTACTTAATGTAGTCTGTGGAGTCCATTCGACAGAAAAAACCTCTGGTCTAAGGGTAGTGACAAGCTCCAACTAATTAACCCAACTCAACAGGTGTCACAGAAATGTCCAATTCTACATTCCTTTCATTCCATAATTATATGTTGTAGTACAAGTGTGTCTACTACTGGAGGATTTCGAGCAGGTGGGGGGTTATAGCACAAAGTGACTGCAGAGGAAAGGCAATCCTGCTGCACCGTATTCTCAGTCACTTTGCACCACCTGAAGCCTAGTGGCCTTGGGATTATCTGTCAGTGTCACTGTACTTCAGGAAAAGCAGAGGACCAGATATGGAAGCCTGAGAAACTCTACCTTTTACAATGCCCCAGTCTGAAGAAGTGTATATTTTCAGCTTGGAAATTTAATAGCTACTCTTCTTGCTTAAAACCAACAATTTGCACAATTGTTGGTTTTAAGCAAGAACTGATATTGTATTGCATGGCAATAAAATGAAAGTTAATAGCTACTCTTTTGCTTTTTATCACTGAGCATGCAATGTGACATCAGTAACTGCAGTATAAATGTAAAGTTGTCCCAGGCGTCCAATCCTGGCGTTCATATGCATTCCTCATAAAAATGTAATTACATTGCTAAATTTGCAGCATCTGTGCATTTGTACCATCACTCATACTAGAGCACAGGCAGGACACATTACACCACGCGCTTGTACCTGCACGTAAGCATTAGTCAAGAGCATACTCCGTTTCGCCAAAGCATCAATATTTGGAGTGAATGCCATGGTATCTCCATAACACCCAAGAGCTGGACGCAAATCATCGACAGTTATGAACAGAATATTATCTTTTGATTCGAGGGCAGAAAATAGCATCAAAAAACACAGTAAGTATAACATAATTTCAATTGCAGTCGACATATTAAAGTTCATTCTGAAGGGCAAATAACCCACTACTTCACGACCACAAACAATGAACTGTACAACCACGGAACGATCAAATTAAAACTACACAGTAATTCGATTTCTTCAAACTATCGAATGATTCGAACACATGCGCAGGGAAACGACTTCGTCAAATACGCGCTATAGTCATACTCGTTGGCACGGATCAGAGCTCGATAATCCCATCCATCATTCATACGAAACACGTGCAAGGATTAAATGGGGCGTTACGTTATAGTTAAAAGGGGCCAGGTTGGCACTCGCGTTTTTGTGGCAGGTAGTGGAGAAGGTTCCTCATTCGAAGACCATTCAGATGCCCTATACCGAATGTAATCAGTTGAGGACTGTGAATTCAAAGAAAACATTTGCTCCACAGTTAGAATATTTTATTAAATATGTTCCAAAATGAAAGGAGACGAAATAAATATTTGAGGGTACTCATCTTTCGACAGCTCGCCAATACTGATTAAACTGTTGTGCACACATGCCAATAATTTAGCGTGACTACAGACGTTTGATCTCGACTTTTCGAAATAGTATTTTGTTCGATATGTCGAATGAAACCTCCAACGCTCGCTTCGCCCAAACATATATTTCGATTACCTTCACTGTTTATACGATCAGCTGATCATTGTGTATGGTGGGTATGAGAAATTTTGCTTCAGGGTAAATGGATAACTAGAAGATTGTTTGTTGTGTCCGTGTGGATAAATAATTTAGATATTTGCACAAATAAAATTGCAATGATCATATAAATCAGATTATCGCAATTCCGTTTAGCAATATAAATTACGAAGAAGGTCGGTTGTCCCAGGGAAAGTTGTTTTCTTCCCTGCGAGTTGACGTCATATAAAGCAGTGAAGTTACAGCTGTTAGTAGTGACGCAGTGGGAATAACGAAATCGTCGTTTGCATCATGATAGCTAATGTAGTAAAAATTGTAAGTTGCACTGACGGCAAGTGTATGTTGTAATAAATTCCTGCACTTTTCTGTGTTCGCTGTTAATAAGCAATAGAAATTTGGATTTTTTTTTATGAAAACGTTACATACCTTGGTGTTGTATGTAAGAATCCGAAGTTATCACAGTGCGTCTTGGAAGTTCAGTGTACGATAAGCTCTGCTGTTACATTAGATTATACAATCAGTCGTGTATTTTAAAGTACCTAGGATGTATTTACTTCCTTAGAACTGAATCAAGAAGGCCACAACAGAGTTACTGAAGTGCACAGGTGGTATTTATTTCTTTGTGTGTTTTTTCTCAGTACAACAATGTCTGCTGAATCGCCTCGCAAAACAAGTCGCCAGAGTGGTCATGTTGTTACCCCACAACCTGTTAGTGATCGGTCCATTATTGAGAGTGTTGCAGGATTTATCAATGAAGTCGTCCCACAGGTAATCGGTTTCTTACAGTACTTGTATAGTTCCCTTTCTTTTACACAGAACTTAGGGATCTCACATTACCACATTACCCAATCATTTTATGTAGTTTACACACAGATACTTCTTGTTTTAAGGGTTGAGTGTGGGAATGAATGTAAACACCAAGTAAAGCAGTGTTGATTGTGTACACGGTTATCAGAAATGAATATCCATATTTTAAGGGCGGTTATTTACAGTGTGTATTTTTGATCACTGGACTGAAGTTGAAAGTACGCATCATTGTTGGTCACTATGCAAGAATTATGTTAGCCATTTTGTGGTGACTTGTCATGCAATAAAATATCCTCTGACATGAAATTATTGACTTTAAATGTGATTCTTTGCTTAGCATGTCAAAGAACCACCCACTTTTGTTTCTCATGTTTTTTTTTTGTTAGTACTCTTGTACACAAGTCTTTTTTGATGCAGCAGAACCTCACACCTGCAATCTGGCCATCCTTCACTTGATCACGCTAGTGACCATTCAGAAGTCTGTCTTGCTGCAAAGTGAGGATGATGTACATACTTCAGACATTTTTATCAGTATCCAACAGTCTACATCTTAGTACACTAAAGTACACATGAATCCTTCCTTTATTCATTAATTTACAGGCACACTTCCAACATGTTTGGGTCTATAATAGACCATCTTCAAGGAAACATAGGTTTATGGTATTGGAGATAATCGAAAGTTTCAATAATGATGGTATCTTGTTTAATATTATTGTAAGTTTGTGCATGGTATGAAGTGATCACTCATCTCAGACATCTAGACCCTTGAAGATGAAGGAACTACACTTATTGAAGATACTGGGAACCAATTACATAGTGACACAGCATATTCCAGTAAAGCAGATTCCTCAACATGTTCAGTGCTTTTAACAAGATGGACTGCACCAGTCTTTAGCAGAATGTTGTGAGAGGCCTTAAATATAACATTCCTAGACAACCACTGCGGAATGCCTCTGCCAAGTCGATGGCATTTGCTTGTATTTTGGAGGTTCCAGGTTTCAAATCTTGCACCACATACCCTCTTCATTCTGGCATGATATTTGTGGTTTTGCTCAACCCGTGCAGGAAAATGTGGATAAGATGCCTCAAACAGGGCCAGTGCCACATCGTTTTTGCCATTTTGTTATTCACCAATCATAACATCATTTGACAGTACATGTAGTCTGCTTTAGTAACTCTGTCTTTAGATAGTGAGGAATTAATTAATATGTGAATTAGTAAAATCTGGGTACTTATTAGTTTGTGTCACTGCAGTGTGATTTTACAATACATTGTATTAATTATGAATTTTATTGACAAATGTATAATTTTATAAACTATAGTGATTATTATGATTATTATGCATATTTTACACTTAGTCACACACACACACACATATATATATTTACGTTCCATATTGTTACAGTTATTACAGGCATTTTTATGACAGTACTTATGAACTTATTTATTAATTTTAAGTTATGAATTTTATTATATTTTAATTTGACATTTGTGTTACGTAACACATTTACTCTCAATACAGGAACTGTTCTTTGTTATAGAGTGCATGAAGTTAATTTTATCAGGGTTTAATGATAATACATTAGTTTTAAACCACACATTTATATTCTTAATTGTTGTATTAATATTAATTCAATATGATTTAATCCTCTAACTATTTCCCCACCTGAACTAATATTATGTTTTATTTTGGGGTTATATTATGTAAATATGACATCAGCAACACAAGGTTTGTAGTGTTCGAGTCAGTGCAGTAGGAAAATAATCTCTAGAAATTCTGCCAAATACTCCTTGTTTAAAGTTGTGAACAAATGGTACATAATATCATGTAGTGCTGTTGTACATATTTCTGTGTTTATTGACAGGTCTGATGAGAACACAGTGTTTAATCCCCAGTTTCCTCCTCAGAATTAAAGACACTTATTCCAGCTTTCTTTTGAACTTCATGTGTGATACTTTGTTCAATACATGCACCTGGAAGAGAATGAAATCCATCGTTTGTTTGGTTTCTATCTTGTGGCTGATCTTTGCAACACTGCTGCAAGATTCTCTTTACACTGCTGCATTATGTTACAGGCCTACACCAGCACTGCTTTAGGAGAGGGAAAAGATGCTATTACGTGGGCTAGGTTTGAGTACGGAGACATAAATGACCCTGCGTTGTATCCCGATTCAGCCGATGATCGAAACTCTTCACCACCGCTACTACTGGTTCTGGGATATGGCAGTGGTGTGCAGGTAAGATGTGTGACTTACCTTTACACTTCACTTTGTTATGAAGTATCATCCATACTGTAGCTTATATGGTGCAACCAGGGTTAAGTATGCACTGTGTTGTGTTAATGAGCATTCCTTCAAAGCCCAGCACATTTCACAACACGTGTCTGTAATGTGGCTATATTATTTATTTTATATGTTTTGAATGCTTCTATAAAGAGTTTTATAGTGTGCATTTGAACAGCCTCTACCTGCTTTAGATTTTCATTGCCCTGATCTGTAACTTTAAACACTTTCGATTTGTTGTCTAATATGTTGCCACAGGCTTGATTTAAAGTGTTTTCATTCCTTATAAGGCTTGCAGGCCAAGTTTTGCCCATCCCAAATGTACACTACTGTATTACAGAACACTTTATTTTCAGATTTATTAATTTATTTATTGGTTTAAAGGTTTGGGCGATTCCTGCTAGTGGGGAGGCAACGGAGGTACTGTCATGGCGACAGGGTGTTGTACGAACACTTCGTATACTACCCACACCTGGCTCTGATTCTTGTATTCCTGATACATTCTCTCACAAGAGACCTCTGGTGGCTATTTGTGACTGCGCTGGTGGACCTTCACCACAGTTCTGTTCTGTCAGTTTTATTTCTCTCCGAGGCGGAGATCAGGTGCGTTAAAATTTGCTGGTAGTTGAGTCTCTTAATACTGTTTCTGTTGAGATGTGTTGTTATTTTCATTATCCTGATCCCAAACTGTCTGTCTTCTTTAAGTCAGATATACAGAAAAACTGGTTCCCAAATGTTAGCACCACCCTCAGTGAATGTGCAACATTCTTCTTCTCATTTTTCCTCTGCCTGCCCCTCCTCTTCTTTTTCTCTGTTTTCTTGTCATTTCTTCTCTTGTTCTCTTCTACTTTTCCCCTCTGTTCTTGCACCTTTACAGGCTCCATCTCATTCAGTTTCTTTTTCATTCCCTTTCCCCATGTACTATGTTTTACCTTCTCTCTTCTCCACCCATTCCATTTATTCTTGCAACTCAGGATATCCTCAACACTATTTAGTGCATGTAAGTTCAGTCCCACAATACATAATGGCCTTTCTGCAGATTTATTACAGGTCTGGTTTCAGTAACTTTTGCTTCATACATTTTGATGATAACACCCAACCTCTCTTGCCAAGCCAACTTCATTAAAAGCTGAGTGTAACTTCTTTCAGAAGGAACATCACGTAATTTCATTCGCATAGTGAACTTGGTGTGTGAGTGCTTGATTCCTAAACAGTGGGTTGTATCATGGTCAAAAACTGAATTTTTGCTTCTTATAGGTAAAAAGTATAAAATTCAAGAATCCAGTGAGTGATGTTCTGGCCAATCGAAGGTCAGTTGTTGTTACTTTTCCTGAAAGAATTGCTGTCTTTGATGCTTCGACACTTGAAGATCGCCTGACTGTCACTACGTGCTATCCCTGTCCAGGTCCGAATCCAAATCCTGTTGCACTGGGAAGCCGCTGGTAAGTGGTGGCACTTTTGAAAATTGAGGCTATTAAATACCTTTTAAGGCAGACAGAATTTAGTAGTTTTGGCCCTTAAAATGAGATTTATTTTCTTACAACATTTTTCTCTACAGCTGTGTTACTTGATATGTATGTAGGGGACTGTTTGATCTTGAGGATGAAAGCACAATAATCCTTTGAAACATCTACAAATATTTGCAATTGATATCTTATCATGCCAGGGAGACCTGAATCATCATCTTTCTGAATTTATCACTAAATATCTAGCAGCTTTTAAGAACAGGAAGTTTGAGTAATCAATGACATATTTTCGTATTGGAAACTGAGCACAGAAAGGGAAAAATAAGAAGACCTTTATAATATGCCTTTCATTCTTCATTTGTTGTTATTGCTTAAAGTTGCAGTAAGTTTTCTGAGTGATAAATTATATGAATTAAATTGAATAAAGAAATGTAGTATGATTGACTGAATTCAAATTTATAATGTCTTGTAACTCAAAATAAGTTCTCCTGAATTTTTGTGATGTTCCCATAACTGCCTGTGCAACAGCAGAACAAAGCATTGTACAAACAATTTTTTTTAGTCTGGAACTGAACACAGAGTGAGGGCTGTCATTGGTGGGTATATGACAATGGAAGTTATCTGCTGTGTGGTGTGCAGTTCTGCAGGAGTGAGTACTGTAGAGTGGACAGCAGCATCAGTCACCACACAATGGTGCGGCTTTGAGTTGGTTTGTCGAGTCCATGATTGTGTTCTGTATTCATCTGAACTCCTGTGCTAGGCTTAAGGAAACACAAACACTGTAAAATTCACATGCGGTGCACTTCAGGCTGAGAACTGTAATATTAACCTTTTGGCGCCGGAATTATTTTTTTAATTTTAGCACACCTGTATATAATATGTGAATAATACAGGAACCAAATATGTTAGAATTATGAAACAAACTGCATTTTGAAGAGAAAAAACCGGAGAGTATATACCATGTTTAAAATGTTCAGTACCTATATTTGTTGAATAAATATATAAAATGCAACTTTGGAGGTTAGCTGTGTGGTACGTCAACTGTAGTTGACGTTAGGCATCTAAAGGTTAAAACACAGTAGTACACAAAAATAAAACATGAGAAGTGTGTAAGTTGAGACACTGTGTTGCAAAAATAATGTACATCATGTAGTTATTAGGATTGTTAAATTATGATTGTTGTGGTGGCTTGAATCAGTCACATGACATGTGCAAATGGAATTTTGCACAGGGGGTGGGGGACTTCCTCGCAAATGAGTGTGACGGAATGAGCTGTAAAAGTGTGAACTGGGTTGAACTGGTTCAGAATTGTGTCCAGTGACAAACTTTAACTCTTCAGTGCCACACTGGGTTTTAAATTACAATCGATGCCGAGGACAAAGTAATGTTAAATTCAAATTACTCAAAAATACACTTACTGAGTATGGTTCACTGAGGGTGTTGACGTGTGAGAAATTGAAGACTGTTCACTGCCCAGAGGCTGGTTCTGAATTCTTAATGTTGAGAGTGAAAATTTGTAGGTGACTGCCAGATTGTTGAATAATTCATTGATGCCTTTCTTGTCAACCATTTGTAATTAATATATCATGTAAGTTTACATGCGATTTTGTTACTCAAAAGCTGAAGCCTTTTGCACCCTGCCAGAGATATTATGATCTTTGATGTGTAAACAGATGAATGTCTAAACAGTAAGGTAAAGTTTACCGTAGAACAGGTCTTTAAGGCCAAGAGGGGAAGTAGAGGTATAGTTATGCTCTTTCTTTAACCTTGGCCCCAGATGAGGTGGGTGGTCAACACCTTGTCCTGGCCGCTTTACCCCTGGGAAGAGACCAGGTACGTACTCATTGTACAGGAGGCTGGGTGTGCCCCAGGTCTGGTTTGGACAGGTGCGGATTCCATCCCCAGACCATCCAGCCCAAACCAAGTTGCTGTACTGACTTTCCTATCCCGTCCCATGATGAATGTAGTTCTATATCAAAAATAAGCTGAAATCTCATGGCTTCACAATGAAAGGAAGAAAGTTCATAATTTCCTGTTGCTGCTTCTCAGGTTGGCCTACTCTGAGAAAAGGCTAATGCCTGCTCGTCGGTCATCTGGTGGGACAGAGGGTGAGGGCGTGCAGTCATACACTGCGACCGTACTCCATGCTGCTAAGTCATTTGGGAAAGGCTTACGTGAGTTGGGCGAGACTGTGGCCAGTAGCCTAACTGGAGGAGCAGCCAGCATGGGCATGCAAAGGGGAATGGTGGGAGGTGTTGGGGGACCAATGGCAGGGCATCAAGGTGGAAACATCCTGAGTGGAAATACAGACAGCATCCAGCCAGGCATTGTCACCATCTTGGATGCTCAGGTACACTTGATGTGCATTGCACTAAGTTACAGTTATCAAGTGTTCTAGCCTTGCCTGGTACGCAGTTGAGTGTTGTAAGTATATTTGCCCATACATTTCTAGCCATCAACATTTTAATGTTTACAACACAAATATGTGCATGTGGATTTATGTATCTCACTTTAAAACAAAACTGTTTGTCTTGGTTGTAAATTTCCTGTGTCTTGCGTCATGTATTGATAAGATCAACAGTAGATCTGTCATTTTCGGACTGCACTCAGACTGCAACTTTAAAATCTCTATCAGCAGATACCACTTATTTTATATTGTGTAGGTGTGTGAGCATGCACAGTGATATTAATCAGTGTTTTGCTGTACAGGGAACTTTGCATTCTGGTCGTGAAGAAGAACCAAGAACTGGTGAGTCCATAACCGGAGGTAGCAGCAGCTCAGATAATATTATTGCCCATTTCATGGCCCACAGTGAGCCCATTGTGGCATTATCATTTGACCCATCGGGCATGCTGCTTCTGACAGCTGACAAGCGTGGCCATGACTTCCATGTTTTTCGCATCCACCCTCATCCTGGCGGTTCATCACTGGCAGCTGTTCACCACCTGTATGTGTTGCATAGGGGCGATACAACTGCCAAGGTTTGTAGTTTTCTTAACTCATAGTTTAATAAGTGTCACATTATTGGTAGCTTTTTTTTGGTATTTGGAAATTTTAAAGGAATAATAAGTAACAATAATAAATCTTTGGTTTCCATTAAGGGGCTGGAAATTTCTTGACTGTCTCATAAACTGTCACCTAAAGAAAGGCTGAGTTTTGTGTTTTGTCTGGCATGGCAGACACCTAATAAGACATTGTGTTGTTAGGTTAGGTTAGGTTAGGTTAGATTAGGTGTGTGTGCAGAATTGTGAAAAGCAACTGTTACCTTCGTCATGTTTGCCCATCCACACATAACAACTTTGCTTCCACTGGATGGATTTTCATGAAATTTGATATTTGAGGATTTTTTTAAAATGTGTACAAATATTCGTTAAAGTCTGACAAGAATAATGGGTACTTCATGGGAAGACCTATATAAATTTATAATAGTATCATGCTTAGTTCTTATTAGAATGAGAAATGATTCAGACAAAAGCTGTAGGAAAATCAAAACACACATTTTATGTTCAACAAAATTTTTCCAAAAATTGTGCTGTGTATGAGATAATGTGGAAATCTATTGTAGCACCTAACAGGCCTCAGATAACCATATAACACAGCACATGAGCTTTGATTGCTGGATACAGACACATGCTCAGAATATGTAATACTTATAGCTTTTCCCCTGTAACAGTGGTTGCACAAATGTGCCTCAGTGTCACATTATACATACATTGCCTGCTTTGTTCTTCTTCCTGTCACAGGTGCAGGACATTGCTTTCTCAGAAGATAGTCGCTGGGTAGCAGTCAGCACACTCAGGGGAACGACTCACGTATTTCCCATCACTCCATATGGAGGTCCAGTTGGTATTCGCACACATGCTACGCCACACGTTGTCAATCGTCTATCCAGATTCCATCGCAGTGCAGGCCTCACAGCTGATGGTCGCAATAGCCCCATTCCAACCCCAGTTTCTGAGGCTATTTCAACTCCTCCAGCCATGCCATACCCTAACCCTCGCCTCCCACCCTATACTCACCCTACTATGCTTTCACCACTTGCCCAGATACGTCAGCCCACCACTCACACACTACTTGCTACCCCCACGTCTATAAACCCTGCTTCACAACAGCCTTACCATCGTAACCCCTCAATGAGGTCTCTTGGTCGAACCCAGTCTTCGTCAGATGACAGTCTCCCAGGAGGAATACCACTGCGAGTCACAGCATGCTTTGCGCCACCTCGCGCCTGGCTTATTGAATCTCCAACACTGCCTAGAGAGACATCTGCAAAGGTTCACAAACGAGCAGTTGATTCACTGTTTGTGATGGCTTGTCATGGGAATCTCATTGAGTATGACTTGGAACCCAGACATGCAACAGGTATGTGAACATTCTAAAATTCTGTTGTAGGTTGTGCCGTCTCTCAGGCAGTTAGTTGACACCATCCCACCCCAGAAGCCTGGGTTTCGTCCTGTGGTAGGCCATGTTAGATTTGTGGTTGGGGAAAAAATAGCACAGATTTTTCTTCAAGGACTTTTGTTTTCCCCAGTCATCATCATGCCATCTATACCACATACTGTTAGTTATCTACCACTGATGATCTGTAATCATATAAATTGACTGCATCATTATCTATACCTGCCTCAAAATAAAACCTCAGTCAGTGATCTTTTCCCATTTCTGAGGTGTTTCACAATATTGCTTTGAAAGGTGTACCAGCCAGTTGTAGGTATAATGCATGACTTCTACCTGATCTTGAACTCATGTGACTTACAAGTAAACTGCTTATTACTGACCATTGACAGCTGTACATGCTGTAAGCAGCTGATTTAATCTGATGGAGCTCTGAACACCAACATATGTGATTTTTCAGGAATAGCCAAGGAGAAGATATGTGATGACACGGCTATTGAACTGGATGTTCAGCCAAAAGCTCAGTGGATGCTTCTGCGTCCACCACACTCAAGTGAGTTGCAACCGCCTCTGTCCCCAACAAATCCGCTGATGGTGCTGCCAGATTGCTTACCGACACCTTCCAGCCGTGAGTCGAGACAGGATGACTCTGAGTCAGATGAGAGATGGCTCTCACAGGTGGAGATTGTGACTCATGCTGGGCCTCACAGGAGGCTGTGGATGGGACCTCAGTTCACATTCAAGACGTACAGTTCAGCTGTGAGCGGGTGGGTAATGGAAATGAATCGTGTTTGATATTTGTTTGTATTACACAGAGGCTATGCTGGTGATGTGCTTACTCTTGCTGTGCTTCTGTCTTGGTGATACATTGTTGTGAGCAGCAGGGATATTGTAGTGACCAGATTATATGCTAGATGTTGGTGCAGGGGTGAAGGGGTCAGCTGATCAGAGGGGAAGCACTGTGTACACACCAAGAAGCATTGTCTGTTTATTTAAAAATACTGCCATTTAAATTATCGTACTTGTCAGTTTCTTTTATTAAACAGTAGAGCATCTGAAATATGCTATAATATTATATTGCAGGAGAAGATGACATGTATTAATTTAAAACCAAAGGAAATTCTTATGCAGCATATACATTGTACTCTGAGCAGAGTTAACATTTTTGAAACGTACATAGTGCTGCCTTGTCAGTCTGAGGTGAGTCTAACAGCAGCCATGCCATGCCAACGGCAGCTGAGTGCAGTGGCCAGTAGCTGAGCTAAATGTGTTCTGGTCTGTGTGGTATGTCTTATTAAGGCAAAGTGTTCAGAATATAGAAGTTTAAAACAAACACTGAGAAGTGCATGCAGAGCTGTAGTTGAGATATGTGAAGGGATGAGACCATTTTAAATAACCGGTAATAGATGGGAGGATTATGTTATGATGGCTGATAAATTAACAGGATGTGAATGTGTGGACTGGATTTGTGTGGCTAAGGATTCAGTTCAAGGGAAGTTTGTGGTGAAAATAAAAATAGTACTGAGCACTGGGGTGGGCCAGGTAGCTCAGTCGGTATAGCGACAGACTACGGGCTGGATGGTCTGGGATCGAATTCCGGTGGGGACGAGATTTTCCACCCATCCAGACTGGCCCTGGGGCCCACCCAACCTCCTGTAAAATGGGTACCAGGTCTTTCCCGGGGGTAAAGTGTGGCAGGGGCATGCTGCTGACCACTCAGCTATACGTCTACCCACCCTCTGGGCCACACAAGGCCTGTAACGGGAACACTTGACTTTACTGAGCACTGGGAGTTCCGTAAAACGTGGAAATACACGACCACCTGTATGACTTGATTTTTCCAGAAGGGCTGTACTTCATGAAGCTAGTTACTAACATCAAACTGTGTTTAAAATATTGAGTATGTTTATGTAGATTGTAGAACAAATATAGGCAATGTACACACAGCGTAACATTTTGATGCATTTGAGTAGTATTTATATCTCCTTGGCCATCCTAGAAGCCTGATACCATTTTACACAAATACAGTGCTTTCATTGTGATTTAGTGTCACCTGCAGTAATAAAACATACTTAGGTCTTCACTATGTTGTGCTTAATTTTAACCAAATTTGGGTTTTCTTGATATAGTTTCATAAAAGCCCCCAGTATCAAATTTAACGTAAATCTGTCCAGTGGGAGCCACACTACAGATGGCGGATGGATGGACAGACACACAACATGATGCAGTTAGCAGGCACTTTTCACAACAATGCAAACATGCCAGATTCTTTGTTAAATTAACAGGAAACAAATACATAATAATGTATTTATGAAAATGTGAAAAACTGAACCAAAGAGTATTTAGATTATCACAAAATTATTTGTAAAGCAATGTGATGGTGCTGTGTGTTAGTAGAACACAGAATGCAGGTTGAAATGCAATGCTTGCAGATCTGTAACCATGTGAACCATACTTCTGTCTGAGCGATGTGATCCTGAGATGATCACAGATATATTCATGAACCCATAAATATGTGTGTATACTGTTTTAGTGAATTATGTGTAGTCTTTTCTCTCTTCACAGCTTTTAGATGTGTGCTAATATTGCCAGTGTCCCTTATCTTGCTATGTGGAATCTTGGGTGTATGAAATTTATAACAGAGGACATTGAACTTTACAATATGTTGTTCATGTAAGATCAAAGTGCCTGTGCTATAGCATGCATGACTTAGATATTGAGCAGATGCACAAACCTTGCAAAGAGACACTATGGTAAACTGTTGGAAGAAAATGTACGTAATATTCTGTTTGAAGCTTGACCAAAGATAAGTGAAGTCACAAATATGAAGTTGGCAAAAGTGAAAGGATGTCTGGGAATATATATATTTTAGTCTAAAACTGCACCGTAAAGTTAATGATTAGATAAAAAAAAAATGTGAGGTGTATATACAATGTGAAATCAGAGAGTTAAAAAAATTTCTGAGGATCTGTGTGTATAAACATAAATGAAGATTGCTAACATAGGGTGTAACAAATGATCCAGTGATCTGGTTTCTTGTAGATATCTGAATAAATTACTTCTGTCCTAATATTATGAAAGTAATCAAGCCAAGGAATTCATTATCAGTTCTGCAAGTACCTCCAGTGGGAAAAGTAAACAAAATGTTGTATAAAAAATGTTTTGGATGCCTCTTAGAGAATAGAAACTTGAAGGAACTGGAAGGAAATAGAATTGTGATATTCAGATGGATCTTGGGGAAGTGTATAGTGAGGGTTTGAGTGTGAGTGAACTTACTGCAGGCCAAATCTAGCAGTATTTGTTATTTGTCTGTCTGATTGTGGAATGAGTTAAAGTGTACAGCAGCTACATGTTATAACTGACTTCAAGGCAAGGAATGTCACTTATATTTTCAGGACTCCACCTTCATTACTTGAGCTGGAAGCAGTCGAGGTTGGAGTGGGTTCTGGAGCACGCCCAGCACGTTCCAATCCTGTTAACATGCCCATCAGCAGTGGTTCCCGCCCCATTGTGCCCGTTCTCATAGAATCTGGATCAGGAAGTATGTAAACGAGTTCTGTAAATTCTGGCAGAGCTTCATTTTAGGACATGACATTGTTTTTCATTCTTACTATATTGAAGCTTCAAAAAATGTGTGAACTGTGATTGTCACTAATCTTTTCACATTTTCTTACTTTCCTGGTTTATCTATCTTTCCGCCTGTATTTGTTTCTTTATTCATTTACATTATCTTTCCTTTCATTTCTACCCTCTTTCCCTTTTTGTCTTTTTCTTCTTACTGTTTAGTTTTTCTCCCCTTATCATACTTTGTCATTTCTCTTCTTTAATTTTTATTCTGCTTTTGTTCCTGTCCTGTAGCAGCAGATGTTTTGAACTCAGCCAAGAGCCCACTGCTCATGTGTGTATGAGAACTCTTTGTCTCTCGCGCACAGGTAGTTATGAACAGTCGCCCAGACTTCTTGAAGCATATGGTGCAGATGGTGCTGATTCAGATGGTTCAGCTGGGGTGGGAGAGTCTCAGCTGCGTGAGGATTTGGCTGATGCCATGATGGAGAGTCCAGGAATACCAACACGTGATACAGGTAACTATTTCATGTTCTTGTTTTTATTTTAGGAAGCATGAAACATTTTGTTTAGAAGCCATGAAATTCTGACTGACACACAGATTTATGATCAGCATGTTCTGATGTAGTGGTTTGTTATTTCTGCTTACATAGTTTAGTCTTCAGTAATGGCAACAGTAAATGTAACTCATATCTGCATCTTAAACCAGAATATTTACTGTCATGTTTGATAAGTACCACAGTATGAGAACTAGTGAGATTCTTCATCATAGGACATATTGTGGTTTCTTCGGTAGGATTATTATGGATTCTGAACTTCTGTGAAACTTGGTATGAGTATCATGCTGCTGGAGGCAGAGTACTAACACTCAAATTAAATTAAATGGTTGAGAATTAAATCGGTTGAAATGAGTGATATCTGTGCACATGTGGCATTGTTTTCGTATAAAAATATTTATCGAAGTACCTGACATCAATAAAACATGTTACAGTTTAGGTGTAGGTGGTAGTCACTGTGAATTTTTCTGTCTTCTGGGATGTGACATTGTGTAGTCTAGTAGGTACGAACCCTGTGTTTCCATGATCCAGGTAGGGACCATCTGCGCCAATAATGGAAGCAGTAGATTCCTGTGATCTCTTGATCATCACCTTCCAGACTACACAGCATCACTTTCCATAAGACATTAACCCTTTAAAGATGAGGCGCAGACCACTTTATTTAAAGATCCAATTCATACCACACAGTAAACACTTTTCATCTCGGTTATAAAAACCAATCAGTTTATGCTGTAAGTGGCACAAGTCACTTTTTGTTCTCAGATAAATACGAAACACGTAAATACAGTGTGGGCAGAGCATACAGATGTTGAATGTTAAACTGTTGGTGCATCACGTAACCAGTAGGCTTTAAATGGTTAATCTTCAATACAGCAATTCAGTAATGCAAGTTATAGGGTCTCTGACCTTGTGGGATGTGACACAGTGTAAGATCCCAGAAGGGTGGAGACCTCATCTGTACTGCGGCAGAAGCCTGAAATGGTGCAAGTTGTGATCTATATTTGTACTAAAACAGTAAACGGAATGTAATACTGTTGATTCTTGCATACGTTCCATTCCTGTTTATTGTTGCCATCTTCTTTTCTCATTCATAACGGATCCTGAACGTATTTACGCGTGTGCTGAATTTGCATGATGAGAGAATAGTGACAGAAGAGAGGCAATAGCCTTCTATTTGTAAAGGTTCTCGCTGCTTTCAAGCATGCTGAAGATAAGGTCACAGAGACAGCAGTTTTGTGACTTGTTGTGTGTTAGAAGATTGAAGAAAGTCTGGAAGGCTGTGATCAGCTAGGGATGTGGCTAGGGTGAGAAAAAAACGGAGTGCCTGCAGATTAAAGTAAGGAAGCCTCATGGAAGAATGTTATTTTGAAGACCAAGGAGGAGACTAGGAAGTGACTTATGAAGGTGGAATGTCCATGGAGCTAGGTAGATATAGTGTTAAGTGGTTGGCTTTGGTATGAGATATGCTGAACCTTTTGGGTTCTGCTTCTTGGCCACCACACTGCCATCTAGACATGTGACTGGTTACATTGTTGTGGCTAGGAGGTTATGGACTACCCTCTCTAGATTCCTCATCTCGTCACAAGTGATTTACATTTCTTTGGACCCCTTAAGAAGCATTCAGCTGTCAAAGGATATGCAACAGACACATGTGGAGCAAGCTGTCACCACCTGATTACAGACACTTGACACTGATTTTGTCTGTGATGAGATACAAACCTTGGTGCCACAACAGGTCAAATGCTTCAGTTGGTTACTATGTGGAGGTCTGATGTGTACCATTTGCTACACATGTACCATGTATACATTGATGTTAGAATAAAGTTCTAAGCAACAGAGTATTTGTTACCTTATTTTTTGAAGCTCTTTTGTATATTGATACATTTGGTAGAAAGCAGTCATTATAGGTTCTTTTCAGAACTTTCAGAAAATATTCTGCAACAGACACACTTCATAAAGACTGTAGTGTGCACAGTGGCCCTGTGTTTCATGACATTGTTTTTAATAACTCATGCCTTTGCAGGATTTTTAGCAGTGGTTTCTTTACCGTCCTTCTGAACCCAAGTAAAGCAATCGTTCTGTGGGGGTGCTGTAGGATTGTGTTGGATTGACAACTGCAGTACCACACATATATATAAATATTTATTAATGTCAAAAGTTGTCGTACAGTCTGACAAGTGAGGTCGCGGCTTACTATTCGTTATTTTGTCGTTGACTGCGGAGTAGAGCTGCGTTGCCATGTAGTGACGAGGCCTCTGGTCGGCTGCGAGCGATGATGAACCAGTGGCTATGCGGTTGGTTGGCCGGAGGTCCATGGTGGAGTTGAGGAGGCTGCAACTGGTGCTGAGTGCTGCTGCAGGGTGCCCGGCGAGCGGTAGTGTGCCCGGTCCATGAGGCTACGTGGCCGGGCAGTCGGGCATGTCGTATCTTCTGTCTTGATGAGTCCTTTCTTGATGTGTGTGTTGCCGGTTACTCCTTTCCGAATGAATGAATCTCTTTGGTCTGAATGGGCTCCTTTTATTCTGGTCGCCTGCTGTCCAGTCTGCTCTGCCATTGGCTGGTTGGCAGAGCTGGTAGGCATGGCTCGTTGGATGTAGTATGCTTGCTGGGGGCCATTTTCTTTGTTCATGGAAGTAGACAGAGAAGGAGGGAGTGAAAGAGTGGTTTGCTGTGGTGGTTAAGCTACCGATGACTAGGTCGGTATGTGTTGATTGGGGTACGGACAGAGGAAGGAGAGCTGTGAGGTGAAACGGAATTGAATAGGAGGAGATGGAATGACATGTGGGTGTCCCCACAGTTCTTATGCTCGTAGGGTAGTAACAACAAGCTGTAACTAACAATTCACACAAAACTGTATTATAGACTTGTGTGTGAATTCTAAGGATGGTACCACAAGATGCTTTTGCTAACACTGAAGAATAGTTGAATTGTATTGTTTTTAACTAGCACTGCTCTGTGTTGAGCACCAGATTGTGAATATTTGTGCATGATGTGAATGATACTTCTTGTTGTAACATTTTAAACACAATTTTTGGAAATCTGTACTTTTTGTATGATGCCTAATTACAATAAGGAATCAGTAAGACTATTACAGTGGCCGCACTGAATGGTCAGTTTATATAGTGTATTTTATAGACCTAGTTCACTGATGTCATTTTTCTTTTTTTTGTGATAAAACCCTGTGGTGAATCCAGTCCAAGAAACTCTGAACTTTTATTATGTTTCACCTTGCTCCATGTAGACATATTTTACTTTGAAGAGCCAAGCCCTCTGGGATATGACACTGTATTGCTGGGCAAGTAGTTCACGACATTTCAAAAGGTCATGGTGCCTTCATCATGAACTACATGTTTACAAAGATGAAAGCCTTGTGATTCATCAGTTCACATCCCAGTGTACTTCAGTCCTCAGCAAAACCACAATGAGACTCTCAGATCTCCTGTTTTACTTTGATGGTGTTGTGGATACACAGTTGTTAGAGTAATTCACTTTAAAGAGCATTAAAGTATGAGTGTTATAGCATGAAATCTTAACTTCTGAACTGACATTCCTACAAGTGTACACTACATTTTGAACTGGTGTTTCTCAGCATTTCATGAATACAGTGAGTACTGTGAGATTTGTGGTTCTTACAGCAGTGTTTTGGAAGATTCAGGTGTTACAGGTTGTGACGCTTTGTTGCTGGGTTTATGGTTCTTGTGGTTCTTTCGAAGGACTACAGTTCCATAACCTTGAAGGATGTAAGAGTCCTTGATCCTTGATAATGAAGACATTGTGGTCAGGAACCACTAATCCAGCAACACAATGTCACATCCTAGAAGACCTGAATCCTTAATTTATTGTTAAAGAAGATGTAGGTTTATTATCAGTTTTAGTGAGTGACTGTATATGGTCAAAACCAGCTAATCAGAAGCAATATATATTCATTCCCTTAATATATTTAATATATTGTATGCAGGAAATAATGTGTGTCAAATATTTACCTGCCTGAGAGTGCCAGAATTTTAATTTCATTGCAGACTGGCTAAATGGAATCACAAGTTGATTTAAATATGTTAAATATAGGACAGTGAAAACACAAGATTTAGCCAGAGTCAGTGTTTGGGACATCAAAATCCACCCAGTAAGAGCGTGTGTTAGGATAGTACTGGGGCATGAATGATATGACAAAGAACTTGTTTGTTTCTTATTCACTAAACAGCTGGATTCAGAGGGATGGTCTTGGGTGCTCAATGCATGATTACTCAGCTTGAAGTGACATTCAAGTTCAGTCATCATGAGATGAATGTATCGGGAATCTGTCCTGTGTAACATTGGAAGTTATTATTTTCTGTTCTTACTTTAATATACACATAGAAAAAACCTGCCTCTGGCTTTTTCTTTTTTCAAGGGAGAAGAGTGATTGTTGAAATGCAACATGGTGCTCAGCTAGGGAAGAAGAGCTCGAATCCCATCCAAAAAGTTGTGAACCCAGTTGGAACTGTTATTACTGTGTCTTTGCCTACCGAGGAATGGGGCCCTTCACAGGCCTCAGATCTTGGAGCAGCAGTACCAAGCGAATGTGAATCATCTGCTGAGAAGGAGCATGGGATGCAACCACTACACAGGTGCAGCAGGAAGGATTCCTCCTCTTCGGATGACACTTTTAGGTGGCCAGCATTTTCAAAGCCTCCATGCTGTGCAGTGAGTGAAGGGTATGAGCCATCAGAACGTGGAAACAGCGAAATGGAAGCTAAAACACAGAGGAAGAGTAAAGGAAGTGCACAAATTGTTTCAGGTAAAAGGTGTAGTAAGAAACTTGAAAAAAGAGATGATCCTTCATGCTCTATAGAGGAAGGCAAAAAAGAGTATGATGTTACAATAGGCAAAACACAACACAGAGAAATAATGGTACCTTCGAGTACTAACACATTGGAAAATGGACCGTTAGCTTTGTCAACAGCTGTCTGGGAGAAGGACCCTATTAAGAGGAGAGCAGATGTGATTGAATCAAAAACTGGATCTCAAAAAAACTTGGTTTCAAAAACCATTCGCACTGAGTTACAAGACATGAGTGTAAAAGAGGACGTGGATGATAAAAATAGCAAAGATTTTGAGGTGCAAATGGGGAAATCCAAAATGAAGGATGGAAACAACTCAAGTTGTAAATCAAAATCGTTTTTAACAAAAAGTATCATTATTGATGAACCAAGTGTTCAAGGAAATGTGAAAAAAGGGAAAAGTTCTAGACCTGATGAAGTTACATTTTGTGAAGCACCCATCAGCATGGATGCAGTGAAAGAAGTGAAGAGTTCTAAACGAAGCCCAAAGAATAAGGCCACAAGCATTGCATGTGCTCGTGACAAGTCTATTAAGGTTTATGCAGGGAGTTTTGAAGGAGAGAAGAAAGATGACAGGATGTCTGCTTCACATTTGCTGCTGATGCATACCGCTCCCTCATCAGATTCCCAGGTCACACAGGACAATGAAGGCACAAAACCAAGACTGGAGGATGTTGATAGCCTTCGCCCCACTGGTGCCCATGGCATCATTAAGAAAGCAAACACAAAAAACAAAGTTTCAAAATATCTGTTGCCAGAAGATAAGGCCTTGGTCACTGTGCCGGATTCTGGGGATAACAGAAACTCTGTTGATAAATTGAGCAGTTTGTTGGTATCAGTGCCTGAAATTGAGCACGTGAAGTTGTATTCTTCATCACTAAATGGAAGATTTAATGAACATCACTTTGGAATGGGAGGGAATGTCTCACTTGAAGCTCTTGGAGATTCTGATCTTGAATTACTTACTCAAAGGTCTGAAGTAGGGCTACAGAACCTACATACTGTACAGACTGTTGCAGAAGAAAAATCCACAAACCAAACAACAGTGGGGTCTGAAAATAAATCCTATGAAGGAAATACTGAACTTGAAGCAAGTAGTGATCAAGGCAGCCAGGAAAATCTCGTATTCAGATCAACATTTGATGATGTGTTTGTTTCTCCTGTACGGTCTTGGAGCAGCATAGTGTCATCATCAAATATGAACAGGTCACCAGTGAGAGAAACTGTGGCCCCAGACAGTGCAGAAACTGTCTTATTGAAGCTTGAAGATTTGAGAATATCACCCCAGCGATCTTGTAGTGACATTGCCAAGGGTTCCCCATATCAGACACAGATTGGGGCAACTTCAAATGCAGGTAGTTGTCATGGGTTTGAAGCTAGTAAGGGACCTGAAGATACAGATTACTACAGTGGTGAACATAAAGATAAATTTTCTGTGGACTCGTGTAAGTCCCTAAGTAGCGATCAATCATTTTATAGCAAGATGGTGACTGCTGACAAATCTCTGGGTGCTGTTGCCACATCAGAGAGTAGTGTTTTTATGGGTAATGAGGAGGACTTTTCTCAGTTGAATGAGGAAAGTAATGGCAATGATGAAGAACTGGCAGACAATGGAGAGAGCACAAGTATCAGTGCCTCACAAGGGGCAAACAAGAAAAGTCGCAGGATGAAAAAGAAAAAGATAAAGTCTGTACAAATTTCTTAAATCTTTAAAATTTAATGTATTGATTATTATATTTTTAGATATAACCAGATGTTCATGAGAAACGCAAGTTGTGAGACAACTTGAAAATGATGTATACAGGCGGACCCCCATATCCGTGGGTAATACCTTCCAAGACCTACCATGTTTATGTGAAACCGTGGATAATACCGAACACTATATATAACATGATATAACGTGATATTTGTGTAACATAAAATACGGTAAAGTTTAATTGATGAATTACACACAGTAAGACATTACCAACATTAAATAAAGTAATAATAAAGTGTACTGTACACTACATTGTACATTTACAGTGTACTTTCTCTCTCTCTCTCTCTCTCTCTCTCTTGTACGTATGAAAGTAAGGGATTCTGACGTTTTAGCCTAATCCTCAAGAGATGATAGAGCAATGAAAAAATGCAGATTCTATACTGTACAGTAGCACGTACAGTTTCAAGTGAGGACAGAACAATAAAATTCATGCTTTTCCATCAAAGTGCTGCATAAGCAATGATAAAACATGTTACTGTTGCACATTTTACAATGGAAAGTCGTATGTACGTACCTGTACATAACCTGTAATTAGAAAATTTTATTTGTTAAAAAATATCTTAGCCTGTTGTAGTTATTCACTGACTTCTCCATTCTTCTTGTTGCTTTCTGAACACAAACACTGTGATAACGCAGCAGCTAATTCAAACAGCGAGAATGCTGAAAGCAGATCGGTGGCAAGTTTTGCGTGGAAACATGGGTACAGGGAGAAAGGAAGATGAGTGAAGTACTGGGTGCATTTGGGCTGCTGGATTTCACCATGTTACGGCCCGTTCTTGCTTGGCGCGCGTTTTGAAACTTATGAACCGTTTATTTTTTTAATTTTCCAAATTCTTTTCAGGCCGCAGTAAACTGCTGCAGATACGGGAGTCCGCCTGTGTATGTAAATTGAATTTAAAAAGTACGCAAGTTGCAATGCAGCTGAGCAGCTGAAAATTGTAGTGTTAATGTGTTTGCTGGCCAGATGTTCACAGCACAGTCTGTTTTTGAGAAGACACATTTTCCAGCTGAATTCTCTGTAGTGTTTCACTTAATTTGTTGTGGTATGCAGATATTGCATGTACTATTCTATTTTTAATACTGAATTAGGATTAAATATATGACACTGCATAGAGGCACCAATTCAAGTGTATACAATGGTAAATTCCATCTTTTAACTTTCTTCATACCAAAAGTGGATTGTTTTAAACTCTACAGGGCTCTGGCAGAGGTATGTTATAGAGGACTTGAATTGAGTGTCATGCATTGCATCTGTTTTGTGCACTTTGGGCAGTGAACATAGCATTAAGGCTGCCGTATTGTTTCTTGATTTATATATATATATACACATACACTGACAGTTGATATACTTTTATCCTTTGATTGAGTCATGTTACATACAATTTCTATGTTTCAAACTTTCGCCGTGTTGTAGTGATGATAGCATTTCTTCTGGGTATTTCCCCGGCGTCTGGTTGTTGTTAAAAGCCGACATTTCGGAACCCTGTATCGGTTCCATCTTCAACAGGTGATGAAGTATGAATGAGGATTGAGAGAATTGACCCGTATTTATACCTACCGGGGGAATCAGTGGTGGGAGGTCTGACCATTCAGAAGAAGGGACTAGGTGAGTGTGGTGGGCAGGAAGTGTGAGTGGGGGGAGTATATAGGTCTACTTTTCGCTGGTGGTATTCAGTCACAGCTGTCTTTCTTTGAGGAGGTGTATCAGAGGCTTCCATGATTTACTCAATCTAAGGCCATCCTCTCTGTTCATGTTAAGTGGATGCAATTCCAGTTCAATGGCTTCCCTGATGAGTCGGTCCATGTAACCCGACTTGGTAGACAGAAGTTTGGTGTCTTGAAATTTGATTTTGTG